>SDBT01005756.1_pt1 | contig 20723 bp, 21 predicted proteins | sample 2277101 | NCBI WGS metagenome assembly SDBT01 (sample SAMN10404973, study PRJNA504765) | marine sediment metagenome | isolation source: marine sediment core GS10_PC15, 103 cmbsf | place: Arctic Ocean: Southern Knipovich Ridge | collected 2010 | reverse complement strand
ATTCAGGCATGGTGCCACTCTCCTTTTTCGGCTCAGCTGCCAGCATTATGAAGGGCAATGCGATGCATATTCCTGAAAGTAATAGCGTTTTTTTCATTTCTTGATCTTTTTACGCGAAATTGAAGCGTCATAAATCATAGTTTCTTTCTCATAATGTCGGGCATCCCTGATCGATTTCAGGTATTCCACCAGGTCGTTCAGTTGATCCTTCAGCATATCATTGCCCACGCCGTGTTTATCCTCATCATTGAACTTGGTCCACAACTCCTCCAGGGTGGCAGCCCTTCCATCATGCAGGTAGGGAGCCGATTCATAAACATTGTTCAGCTGAGGTACGTCAAACAGCATGGGATCGTCAGTCTCAGAAAGCGATCCCACATCTGCCATTTCCATATTGGTGAAGTTGGGTGGGGGGTGACATGTATAGCAGCGGTTTTCCACCGGGATCTCGTTCCCAAAATTGTCATAATCCCTGTAAAAGACCTCTTTTCCCCGTTGTTGTGCAGACGTTAGTTCCCCCATGGGGTTGTAACGCAGGTTTGGGGGATTCTTAATCCCGGTTATGATGTAGGCAACAAGGGCATCCAGTTCCTTATGGCTGAAAGGTTCTGTTCTTGTGAGTACGGAGGAAAACCGCATGCCGTCCTGTTTGTAAATGGTCTGGTTCTTGCCGTTCCATTTATAGGGAGGAATATCTCCGATATCCCTCAATGTCTGTACATTGGCCAGGTTTCGCCCCATATCATGTGCTGCCATGTTGTACACCAGGCCGTCCTCATGTGAATCCGGGTGGCAGGTGTAACAGGCATACTGGTTCTGGAAGGTGTGACCGGCGTTGTTGAACAATTGCCTTCCGCGGCGTGCCACCGTAATTCTTTTCGGACCACCCAGGGGAATCCTCTTTTCAGTCTCCAGGCTTGCTGTGTTGATCACCGTGATCCTGTCCTCAAGCCGTTCAGCCACATAGAGAAGTTTTCCATCCGGAGATAGCACCATTCCCTTGGGATTGGCTCCGGTGGATATCCTGGCAATCACGTACCTGCTGCTTATCCCCAGGTGGTTGGAATAGGTCCGGAGCTGTTCTTCCGATGATTCTTCCAGCAATGTCCTGATCTCATCCAGGTCTATCACTGAGATCCGGTCCACCCCGGAATGTGAAACATAAGCCCTTCTGCCATCCGGAGAGACAACCACATCAAACGGATCTGCATAGTAGGAATTGGGCTCATCCAGAAGCAACTGGATCATCCTCCCGTTCTCTTTCCTTTCAATGATCCCGATACCATGGTTCATCATCCATCCCTTCTCCACCTGGATGGCAGGAATTAAATTTTTAGGACGTATCAATGTGCTGATGGCCAGGTCGCCTGAAGGAGTGACAGTCACATTCTCCATGATATAGGCATTGGTAAACATCCAGCGTTCACTTACCCGCTGACTCCGGGCATCTGTAACAGTCAATTCTGTGATTGGTGAAGTTCCATAAGGTATGGGAAGGGTTCGCCTGCTGGAGACATATAGATCTTTACCATCCGGAGAAAATGCAGCTGATACCGGGTTGTTCCCTGCTTTTAACCTGCGTTTTTCTTTGTGGGTATTGAGGTCAAAGATGGAAATATCGGATGAGTATGAGTTGACCACGTACAGGAACTCCTGATCCGGACTGATGGCCATTCCGGCTGGTCCGCTACCGCCGGTAAGGGTATCTGTAACCCGGAATTTATCAAGATCAATAACAAATAGATTGTCGGACCATTGGTTGCTCACATAAGCAGTTTTCTCATCCTGGCTTAATACTACCGTATGAGGCCTGTTGCCCACATCGATCTTTTCAACAACCTTGCTTTCACGGAGATCCACCACCAGTAACTGGTTGGACTCCTGGCCCACCACAAATAGCATATTACAATATTGAGAGAGTGACAGGTTGTAGGGCGAAATATACTCTTCATTAATTAATTTAGCAATGAAATTGTCTTTTTGCTTATAGAGGTGGCATGACCAGCAGGTGATGGGATGGTCCTCCACAGCCGTTATATAATTTACATGGGTCCTGGCTGTCTTATGTCCGTGCACCAAACCAAACCCAAGGAGGATAGCAATGGATCCGAATATTACAATGGTTCTTATTGGCTTCATTTCTCAGGTACCTCCACTTTGCTGATTTCTTCCTGTTTTTCCGAAATGACAACAGGTGCTGTTGTGACCGCTTGCGGTACCCTGTTATAGGGCGCCAGTTCCGGGTCGGCATGGCATCCTACGCAGCCCCGGCGTTCGTTGGGACGCAACCAGATCCAGTCCGACGGGCCCCGGACCGGGTCACCCTTTTTATTGATGGTCTGTATGCGGAAGGGTGTATCCGCATCGATTTTCAAATAAAAGGATCCATCATTTTCCACCTTTACTGTACTCATCATCCCTTCCAATCCAATTACCTGTATGCGGTCGGCTACCGTGTCAGTGGTGACCGATTCATCTATCGGAATGACCGAGAGGTTGATATCCTGTGACATCAGCAGTCCGGTGGGATTCTCAGGATCCACCGCACTGGGCAGTCGCCTTGGACGCTCGCTCAGGGTTCTGATCCATACCAGTTCAGTTACATGGCCTTTACCCTGGTAGAGCAAGGTGGTGACCTTGCGTTCTCCGGTATCAAATTCATACAGGGCAAATGGTTTATCAGGAGAAGGCCGGTAGGAGACAAAGCACCTGGATTTTCCGGAAGGAATGACAGCACGGAAATCTCCGTCAATTCCTTCTGAAAGATGATGTCGCGAGTTCAACGGCCGGTCCTGGTTAACTGTGATCAGGTTACCGCTTCCCTGCTGGTGGGAATCCGACTCAATAAAGTAAATATGGCCCTCTTCAGATTCTATCCCCCTGCTAACGGGGTATGCGCCCGAACATCCCCGGTAAAATAATTCTGTCTTGGTGCCGTCGGGACGCATTACGAGGAAAACCGGATCTTTGGTATCGGGGTATTGCTGACTGCTGGTAAAGAGTATTCGGCCATCCTTCAACACGCTGGCCGCCAGGTCCATGCTTGGATGGAATGTGAGTTGTTGCAGGTTTGATCCATCCATGTTGCACTTGAAGATCGTGGAGATATCCCTCTTTTTTACTGAACCCGTCCTGCTGAATGCGATCGTTCCATCAGGAAGATAGAGAGGATCAGTACAGTTTTCGGGCAGATCCGTCACCCGGGATGTTGAATTTCTGTGCAGATCCATGACCCATATCTGCCATGGATCATTTTCAACCTTTTTTCCCTGAAAGAGCAGGTACCTGCCGTCATATGAAAGTGAAGGAGCGCAGGCAGCCAGGAATTCTTTGGTCAGGACAATGGCTGTTTTCTCCGGTTTTCCCGGGTCAATGGCAATCAGTCTGGCATCCTCGCAAGTGAGATCATTGTTTCCTGTTAATTCCACAGCAACGATGAATCCATCCAGTGAACTGTTGTTGCAGGATGCGAACAGTAAACTGGCAACTCCAAGGAAAATAGTCAATCGCCTTCTCATTGTTCTGTGATGGTTATGATCTGATTGGCCTCAATGTTCTCCAACTGCTGGATTTTACCGGAGGGCCATTTGATTTCAATCGATTCCACGTTTTCAGCATCACCAAGCCCGAAATGCATCCGGGGATCGTTCTGGGACAGGTAGCCGGTGGTGCTTCTTCTGAGTGCAACCTGTTGTCTGCTTCCTGCTGATATCTTCACCATTGCACCAATTCCGTCGCGGTTGCTTTCTGTGCCCACAAGCCGGATGGTGATCCAGTTATTTTCATTGCCCCTGTTGTTTCGCAGAAAAACTCCATGATCATCCAGGTTCACAATGTATCCGTCAATGTCTCCGTCATTGTCATAATCGCCGAAGCATGCACCGCGACCCACCAGTTCTTTCTGGAAATATTCCCCCAGATCCACGGAAACATCCTTGAATTTCTCTCCATCCACATTCTCAAATACCTGGTCTTCCTGGCCATACAGGTGCTTCAGTTCCCCGTTCACCTTGAAAATATCCACATCCCCATCGTTGTCATAATCGATGAATGAGGAGGACCATCCCACATGCTGACCGCTGGCCATGGCAATCCCGGAAGGATAGGACATATCCGTGAAAACCCCGTTCCCCCGGTTTTGGTACAGTGAACAATAGGTATCGTCTGACATGAATACATCCAGCAATCCATCCCCATTGTAATCGGCAAAGTCCACAGACATGCTGATGGTGGCCTCCCCGGCCTGGTTGAATGCCATGCCGGTCATTATGGCCTGATCCACAAATCCCTTTCCTTCCTCATTGTGGTAAATATTATTATACATGTGGTCATTGGCCACGAAAATGTCCATGTAGCCATCACCATCAAAGTCGGCCGCGCCCACACCCATGGCACGTCCATCCGGATTTATAATTCCCATAGCTTCGGTTACATCTTCAAAGGCTCCGTCACCCAGGTTGTGGTAAAGGCGATCCTGCTGACCGTCATAAGCCATGGGGCCTGGAAAACCATCGGGGGCGTAGAAATAACCATATTCCGGATCAAAGTCGATGTAGTTTCCCACATAAAGGTCCAGCCATCCGTCATTGTCATAATCCAGCCAGACTGCACCTACGCTGCACTCATCGCCGGCGACCCCCGCTTTATCACTGATGTCTGAAAAGGTTCCGTCGCCATTGTTCCTGTATAGTACATTGGGACCGTAATTGGTAATGAAGATATCCGGATATCCATCATTGTCCAGGTCTCCCACGGTCATTCCCATACCATACCCGTCATGACCCACACCTGCTTTTTCTGTTACATCTTCAAAGGTCCCGTCCTGACGGTTCCGGTAAAGGTGGTTTATCTGTTTGCCTTCCGGCCGATCTCCTTCACTCAGATGCTCCGTATAAGAACCGCTGCTCACATAGAGATCAATGTAACCATCCTGGTCGTAATCCAGGAACACGGCGCCACCGCCCACCGATTCCACAAGGTTGTCAAGGTGATGATCTCCGATGGAATGCCTGAAGTCAACGCCTATATCAGGGGAGACTTCCTGGAAGAAATCGCCGTTATCAGAAGGGATAGAAATTTCAGGCAATGTGGTTGATTTACCTGATTTTTTAACGGGTGACTGGCAGCCGGTAAGAACCAGGAGCAATGCCAGAACAATAGTTGTAGACCGTGAATTCATGGTAGTTTAGATCCGTTTTTCAGCACCTAAAGATAGTAAACGCGAAAATAATAATTAACATTTATCGAACTTCCCCTTTATTTGGAGTACAAATTCCTCAATCTTAAATCCAGCCAATTCTTTTGTTTTGAAATAATCCCTTAATATTTTATCCAAATCATCATCGTTGTAGTCCTCAATGAGATCACAGGTTGTACAGTACAAATGATGGTGGCTTTCATAAATTCCGTCATATCTCATGATATCCTTATCTGTTTTCACCTTCTTAATGATCTTATTCTCCACAAGCGTCTCTAAAACCTTATACACCGTCCCCGTTGCAATATGGGGGTGTTTTTGTCGAATTTCATGTATTACATTTTCAGCAGTGGGATGGTTGTTAAGGTTATAGACGGCAGCCAACACACTCAATCGCTGGGGAGTTACCTTCAATCCTTTATTTACTAAGGTATTCGTTATGTCTTCCATTCATTCTTTTATTAGAATCATTTCTAAATAAGAATCATTCTTTCTGGTAAATACAAATGTAACAAATGTATCCATATTGAATATTAGAATTTAGATTTTTTCGCAATTCACTTATTTCCGCAACGACTCAAACCTATCCTCCTCCTTTTCTTACTACCCGAATTATTGTGTGAGACTGGCTTCTAAAGTCGCAGAAGGCACACCATTTCAATCCATATTCAAGCTACCAGTCTTTCTATAAACCTGAAAGAGGAGAGGGGGTAGAATGCAGTCCGGTTAGTGCACCTGCTTTGGGAGCACATTATTTGCACAAAGCAGGCGTATTAGGAATTTCCAATCCAACAATGATGTCATTCTGATTTTCGTTACATTAGTAGTGCCATCAACCCCAACATCTGAATGAGTATACCCTATAACATGTATCTGAATTGCCTATACGTATTAAGAAATATTGGGATTTGCAAGAGATCTTACTTGGATTTAAGCAATGAATTCTCTGGAATGTTTGTTAAATAAACTATCCAGAAAAAACGCATATAAAAAAGAAATAAATACCATTTGCACATTCAAGGGTGTTGTGCCTCATGTAAAAAGACGATAGTGCAAGTATTGATATTCATACATAACAGGAAGGACAGAGTAAATAAGCAATGACAGTGGATGAAAAAGAAAAAGCCCCCCGCTTCGCATTTTTAATAATTTCTGCCATCGCACATTTGGCACATTTACAAAGCCACACAAGCCAACACATATCCAAAGCTTTGCAAAAGAGCCAAATCTCCCTCAGCACAAGGACTAGAGGACAAAAACAAGATATGCTATTGATTATCCAGATAAAGTGGATATATTTGTGTAATATGCTAATTATTATGGGTAATAAGACAATCAATCGGTTGAAAGTTGTATTAGCAGAAAAGAATTGCACAAACAAATGGTTGGCAAAACAACTTGATAAGAACGAGACTACCGTTTCAAGATGGTGTACAAATGATACTCAGCCTTCTGTTGACACCCTTTCTCAAATTGCCGAATTATTAGACGTTGACATTAGGGAGTTGCTTTTATCAACTAAAAACGACCTTAGATAATGAAAGATAGAAACTGCCTCATCCTAACCCAATATCGTGATGATAGTCAGTATAATGACTTCATTGGCAAGTTCTATCACTTTCCTGCTACTGAAAAGAAGAGCTACCTCAATCAGTTTGATAATCTCCCACTTGAAATAATCTACTATGAGCCGGATAAAAAAGGAGCTGGTGAGTTTTACGGCTACGGAAAAATCACTAAACCACCGTTTCCCGACAAACGAGAATCAGATCACTATTTTGTAGAAATTTCAGACTATAAACCATTTGCCAAACCTGTCTACTTTAAAAACGACAAGGGTGAAGTATTAGAAAAACTACACAACACCGAATTCTACAATTACAATAATGCCGTTAGAAAAATCATCCCCAAATTTTTAGATGAGTTGTGTCTTGACGGAGGTGTTCTTTTGAATTTCACTGCAGACGCACACCTTGTCCAAGTGCTGGGAGAACAACTCATTGCTTCTGAAAGGGTTGGAATATTAGAATTGGTGAAAAACTCTTTTGATGCTGGTGCATCCAACTGTCTTGTGCGTATTGAGAATATCCCTAAGAGTCAGGATATTCCTGAAATACCAAATTCCATCTACAAGTTTGACGAATATGCCGGTCCGGTAATCATTATTGAGGACAATGGAAGTGGCATGACTAAAGAGGAAATTGAACTTGGCTGGTTACGGCCTGCCTCAACTCTCAAAACCAGCGTCAAGGAATATTTGAAAAAAGAAAAAGCAAAGGCAGAGAAGGAGGGAAAACTTAAAGCTTTTGAACGAATTTATGAACAGGTTAAAAAAGCCAACAAAGGCCGTATTCCTCTTGGAGAAAAAGGTGTTGGTCGTTTTGCCTGCAATCGGTTGGGAAGCAAACTAATTATCAAAACAAAGGTAGTTGAGAATGATTATGAATATGTACTCGAAATAGATTGGGATGATTTTACTGTGCTCGATGGCTCTCACAGAGATTTATCTGATGTTAAAGTTTCTCTAACACGACAATCACCAACCAGAGATTATGGAAAAACTAAAAGTGGAACTCAGCTTATTATATACGGTGGCCGTAGAGGTTTTGAGTTGACGAAAAATGAGATTAAAGAAATAAATCGCACAATTTTAAAGCTAAACTCACCCAACCCCAACCCTAAATACACAACACCTGTATTTCAAACATCATTTGAATGTCCACAGGTTAAGGATCTTGATGAAACCATAACCGACAAAAAGTATGATCCGGTTTTTAGAATTTATGGAATCGTAGATGAATGGGGGAATTTTGAATACGATTACTTTTTCGATCCACCGTATAATGTTCCTTTAGCCGGGTTTGAGCATAAAGACAAAAGAATTGACCTAAAAACTATCGAAAGTAAATCTTGGTTCAGACTTGAACAGGGACGGAAATTGTGGAGAAAACCGACTTGTGGTCCTTTTTATGTTCATTTTGATGTTTGGTATAGAGATAAACCTTGGATTGGAAACTCTCCAGAAGAGAAAGACTTCAAAACGTATTTGAAAAATTACGGGGGTGTTTCTATTTATCGTGACGGTATCAATGTTCATTCGGCTGAGTTAGGCTCTGAAACGGACTGGTTGGGCTTACGCCAAAGACAAATTGGCCAAGCTTATCGTATGTCTTATTACCATATGATGGGTAATATAGAAATAGAACAGTCAGCGAACCCTGACCTGATTGATAAAACCAATCGGGAAGGAATGATAAAGAACCATGCCTTTCGCGACTTAACCGATTTAGTTAAATCCGTATCGTATTTCATTGAAAATGACTACATTAATAAGAGGAATGAGTATAACATCTTGAGCGGAGATTTAGTTAAAGAACCACGACCACTGCGAAAGTTTTCCAAGCAGTCTGCTAAAATCATTTCAAACATCAATGCCAACTATGACGTTGCTCTTGACCAATACAAACTATTTGAAAATATTGAAGAACTTGGAGACATCAGTGAAAGAAAAGGTAGGCTGGTTCAGTTATCCAGTTCTTTGAAAAATCTGGAAAAGAATCTAAAACAGATTGAAGAAATTCAGAATTTGCTAACGGAACAAGCCGGATTTGGTTTGGGGATTGCGGTAGCATTGCATGAAATTACAAAAACTACATCCAACTTCTACTATGGAATTCTTGATGTTATTGAAAGAGGACAATTTGACGAAAAGAAATTGGAAGAACTAAAAGACACGTCAAAAGCTCTCGAATCAGAAATTCTGCGCCTTAGTCCGCTTCGTGCATTGAGAAATGAAGAACCCATTAAGTTCAAGGTATCCAAGTCTGTAAACTATGTACACTCTGTATTTAAGCGAAGATTTAAAGCTTTGGAGATTGACTTTGACTACAATAAAGATGAGGACTTTGAGATTGTTGCTCGGTATGGGGCTTTGAATCAAATCCTAACCAATATGTTTGATAATTCGTCATATTGGCTGGATAACCCTGATTTTACCAATAGAAAAGTTCAAATTAAAATTGACTTTCAGGAAAGAACAATTGTTGTTGCAGATAACGGCCCTGGATTTCATGAATCAATTCTTCCATATCTATTTCAGCCCGGAGCAAGTTTGAAATTCCCACCGAGCGGAATTGGACTTTACGTGTGCAAGCACTATATGAACTTAATGAAAAAGAGAGGCGATGTTTATTTGGCAAGGGATAGAGACCGAATTAATGGATTAGGAGGAGCACAGTTAATTCTGGACTTTTCAAAAGTTAAAAACTAATGGCGAAAAATAAAATAACACTTTTCATTCTTGACGACAACATTCCGAAAATACCGGAATATGTTGAAAAATCTCTCTATGATGGAAAGTTGGATGCAGTCTCTCTCGCACATCTTGTAAGTTCAGCGGAATGGACAGGACATCACAATTTAAAACAACTTACATCAGACATTCTCAATTCAGAGCATTCAAAAACCGGAGCAATAAGCACGTTTGGATTTACTCATCCAGAAATTTGCTTGACCGAAATAGAAGAAGGATTGATACCGGATGTTATTGTTTACGATTGGGAGTATGGTACTGAAACCAATACGGAGCGTTCTAATTGGCTACTTGAAATTTTGAACTTAACAAAAGATTTTGTTTTTGTCTATTCCAAGTTTCGAGATACAATACCTCCATACCTTAATAAAAAGGAGTTTCAGGAACACTCAAATCGTTTACAACTTTTTAAAAAGGGTGATATTTCCAGTTCTATTTTTTCTTCCGAGGAATTTATCCTCCAATACATATTATCACAAATTTCTAAGACTAATAGTATAAAAATTCAGGGGACTCAAATCGCTTTTAAAGAAAACGGCTATTTGGATAGCTCCTCAGACATTTTGTTCCTTGAAAAGATTTTCGGTAAAACTGTACTTATTGAGAACCTCAAAAAAAATGCGAACATAATTTCACAAAAAAGTATTGAAGAAATGTTAGGAAGGATAGAAGTAAAAATTCTATGTGATACAAAACGGAACCTGCTGGTTTCTCCAGACTCTTCTTTATTTGTGGAGAAATATAGCCCTGAAAAGGAGATGACTTATTTGGAGGTATTAAAAAAATTCGGACTGCAAAAATTGATTGAAGTTTTAGAAATAGGATTGACTAAAGTTTAGGAATGGCAGCATTAACACCACAAAAAAAAAACAATTACCATCAATGGTTATGCCATATGGAAGAAGCCTGAAAGGGGCTGAACGGAAAATATTGAAGGATGGCGAAATTGAAACTGATGGTTTCAATCCACTTTCTTATGAAGCTGAATTTAATGGAGAACCAGAGAATGTTGTTTATATCACGGAAGAAGAAATAGAAGCACACTTGAACGTGAGAGGTAGATTTCAAGAAAAGTGTTTTTTGTGGGTTATTGACGAAACAATTATTAGAATAATTCGAGAATTGACCCAAAATATTAAACGAACACATGACCCCACATGTGTGTGCCATACGAATTTGACGGGAGGGCAACTCGCTCATATGGGGGGTGAAATGTTCTTTTCGGAAGATGGGAGGGTGTTTATTAACCCTTTTTCAGATAGATATGGGAGCACAAATATTTCTTCTGAGCAATGGGAAGCAACAAAACAATACTTTACTAATGTTGGCTACACTAATCTAATTGATATTCTTGAATTATTGGACACAAAATTATCAGGTTAAAAATGGAGTTATTATCAATTGACATATTCAGTGGAATTGGCGGCCTTTCAGAAGGTATGCACCAAGCAGATTTCAAAACTGAACTTGCTTTTGAAATTGATGAAATCGCATCTAAAGCCTATCAATTAAATCATCCTGACACAACAGTCATTGTTAATGATATTTCCAAAGTCTCAATTGCAAGCATAAAGAGGAACTTAAATGGCAAGAAAATACATTTGCTTGCCGGTTGTCCGCCTTGCCAAGGGTTTTCTTCAATACGAAGATTAAATAGAATAGAAGCCGTTTCAGATGACAGGAACAGCCTAATTATGGAGTACGTGAGACTTGTAAAGGCTCTAAAACCATTGACAATAATGATGGAAAATGTTCCCGGGCTTATTCATTATGACCTTTTTAAAAAATCGTTAGATATTTTGAGAAACGAACTAAAGTACCACGTTGATTACAAAATTGTTAATGTAAAAAATTATGGAGTTCCCCAAAACAGGAAACGGCTTGTTTTGGTCGGTTCACTACTTGGCGAAATCTATGTTGCTAAACCAATCAAAGAAAAGAAAACTGTACGTGACACGATTGGTAATCTCCCACTTCCAGAGCAATCCTCCGACCCACTACATAAAATTTTCCCAAAACATACTCCTAAAGTTCAAGAACGAATTGCTCTGACACCAAAAGACGGAGGAAGCCGAAAAGATCTTCCCGAAAAATATACGCTGAAATGTCATAAGGGTGACAACATAGGTTTCAATGATGTTTATGGTCGTCTTCGTTGGGACGATTATTCAACGACCATAACTGGTGGTTGTTTAAACTCATCAAAAGGACGATTTCTCCACCCTGAACAGAATCGTAATATCTCAGCGAGAGAAGCCGCATTACTTCAATCCTTCCCTCCTGACTATATTTTTCCAGTTGATGCACCTAAATCAAGTATTGCATTGATGATTGGTAATGCTTTACCTCCTAAATTCAGTTATTATCAGTCATTAAATATTAAGAACCACTTAACAGAACATCTTGGCTGATATTTTTACAAAACAGAAGCGTAGCGAAATTATGGCTACTGTCAAGAACAAGAATACCAAACCGGAAATTCAGGTCAGAAAAGCACTATTCTATAGAGGGTTCCGGTACCGAATTAATGATAAAAGCCTTCCCGGTTCCCCTGACTTGGTTTTGACAAAATACAAGACCGTTGTATTTGTTCATGGGTGTTACTGGCATGGACACGAAAGTTGTTCAAAGGTCATAAAGCCCTCAACTAACAAAGACTTCTGGAATACAAAAATTGAGAAGAACAAACTTAGAGACAAGAATGCCCAAAAAGCCTTAGTAACAACGGGATGGAAAGTAATAGTGATATGGGAATGTCAATTAAGAAATCAAGAAATGTTTAAACAGACAATAACAAAAGTGGTTAATGAAATTGACATGAAAGAATAATTGCCAATGCTGTTTTACACATTGTCGTGCTCGTTCCTGCGCACTCCAAAGAGTAAAACTGCCAACGCAATAGAAAGAAGAAATTATTAAGAATGCGCCACAGCAAGACTGAAAAAGAAAAGAATAAAAAAGCACGAAGGCACAACAAAGTATAAAAATAATAGCCGATATAGTAGTAAAAATGAGCATTGTCCCCTGCATAAAATTTAGTGGTAAACCGAAAGTTTCTACTTCCACCATCGGCTACTATTCTTATACAAACCGTTGGGTGCAAAGCTTTTCCAATAGTAGATATTTCTTGAAATGCTTTGAATTGGTTGCCCGATTAGGTAACTTTGCGATATGAAATCTCGAAGACAGATTTTCAATTATGGAAATCATTTTCAGAAGTTTTATAAAAGTCTGGAGCCTACAGTAAAGAAGAAAGTAGATTGGGTTATTGGCTTAATCCGTGACCTGGAGGTCATCCCTTCCAAGTTCTTCAAGCATATTAAAGGTTCAGATGGGATATATGAGATCAGGATAATGGTCCATAGAAACATCTACAGGATTTTCTGTTTCTTCGATGAAGGAAAATTGATAATTCTATTACACGGATTTCAAAAGAAGACCCAAAAAACTTCTAAAAATGAGATTATTAAGGCGAAAAAACTAAGACAAGAATACTATGAGCAAAAAGAATAAGAATCTTACGTCTTTTGATGATCATCTTGATCAGCAATATGGCAAGAATGGAACTCCAAAGCGAGAAAAATTTGAGCAGGAATTTGAAACGTTTAAAATTGGTGTTTTAATTCAAGAAGCTAGAAAAAGGAGGAAGTTAACCCAGGAAGATCTTGCGCTGAGAGTTGGCACAACAAAGAACTACATTTCCAGGATCGAAAATGATGCCAGTGATATCAGGCTATCAACTCTTATGCGCATAATAAGTGATGGACTGGGGGGGCATCTCACACTTACACTTGATATTTAAGCTCAGCAAACAACTAAGTATTCGGATGGTGTGCAACACCAAATCTGAATACCGTGTTGACGAAACCGGTGTTTGAAACAACTACTATGGGTAATGATTGAATTGGTGTTGGCGCAGGAATGGTTTTACCAGGGATGCGAAAGGATAATCAGCGGTGAAAAGATGCTGTAGTTAGCCAAAACCTATTGGACATATTGATTAGTGATCCGATTGTCCCCACTTAATTTTCAAAGGAGTGCATACCTTTCCCATTCACCTTTAGGGTGTTATTTGAAGAGATGATTTACAGGTACGATTAAAGATATGTTTTGGCGGTCCTCTGTTATTGAAACGGAAGATGGTAACAAGATTTCCTGTTTTACAGAGGGGGCATTTGCCCAGTTTAAGCGGTTCTCTTTCTTTTTCAAACCAAACGGCTTGTCAGCATTCTTGCCCCTTTCCCGATGCAGGGAAAAATCCAGTGGAATAAATGAAGTACCATCCCAATAACTCATCGTACCAAAGGAGGTTGTCATGGATGAAGCTTATACTACCAGGATGAGATGGTTCCGTCCCCTTTTGCCCATAGGGTTCGATCAAGGTTTTCGAGAAAATTTTTCGAAGACCTTCAATACATTGTGTTGATCCAGTTTTTCGGCCCATTGTTGGGCCGTAAGGCCGTTCTTCTTCGGGCTCGTATCGACACCTTTTTCCAGCAGAAGATCAACAATCTCGGCATAACCGCCTGCACTTGCCAGAATGAGAGCAGTGTAATCGGATTTGCTGACGACGTTCTTGTTGGCTCCGTTTTCAACCAGCAGTTTGACGATGGCGGAGTGATCCTTGCCGATCTCGTCGCGAGCATCGACCTCGGCTCCTTCCGTCAGCAGTATTTTAACAGACGCCTCGTTGCCCTCGATTACCGCTTGAAACAAGCTTTTCTCACCAAATGAAACCGAAGAAAACAGGCATGGTAATATAAATATCAAAGTTAGAGCAACATGTTTTTTCATAACTTTTTCTCCTTTCTTTTTCTCTTTGGACAGGCATTGGATCGAACAGGTTATACTCTTGATCATTAATCAACTTCAGACCCCAAAAAGGTGCATTTAATGTACACGTTTTATTATTCAAATTATAACGGCAGAGCTAACCTGCCACAAAACTGCGTGACTGTGACCTTTGATTTTCTAACAGATTTGGAGCGGAAAAAATATTCAATAATACCTCCGCTGTTTTGTGGTCAGAGTTTAGCGGCTTGTTAGAGCGCGTCTTTCATTTTTGGATCTGATCTATTATCAAAAATGTCAAGCAATACAATTTGATTGCTATCTATCTTATAGAAAATAGTAACCTGCTTAGTTAATGCGAAACCCCTGATCTTCTTTTCCGGATATTGCATAGAACCAATTTCAGGGAATTCTGACAAAATCTCAAGAAAATCATATAGTTTCCTCATGAAGGCATTAACAACACTGTCTCCCCATTCAGATTCCAGATAAATGATAAGTTGATCAAGCTTAATATCAGCTCTGGATGTCCAGCTAATATTCAAAGCCATTTCTGGTGTTTTGCCTTTTGAGTTTCGTGATCAATAAGGTTCCTTTTATAATATGACTCAGATTCTGCAAAAAGAACTTCATTTTTCTGCTCCTCTGAAAGTTGATTCCACAACTCTCCTTCTTTTTGATCACTTGATCTAATCAGCAGATCATAGAACTTCATCAAAAGGCGTTCATTATCAATTTCATCTATTAGCTGATGAAAGCTGTTTTTTAAGTCTGACTGCTTCATTATATACTTTTACTCAAAGATACGAAATTCCGTTGTTGGATTATTTTAACCAAACGAAGAGACGCTCTAACGGTGGAACTAAGCCGCCGCTTTAGCGGACGGCTTTAGTGAATCCTAAGTTTACAATCTCATTATATTAGTTGAACTAATCAGAAAGAACAAAAGAGAGGATTAAGGTTAAGTTAGTGAATGAGCCTGAAGCTCGAGAACAATGTTAATCCCCTCTCTTTTCTACCACAATTCTGAACAGTTCATTGTTATGTATTCATACTGTTCATTATCAAGGTCTTGTATATGAGATGTATCCCCTGGAATATGGATTTTATACATTGACGTGTGACCGCTGATATTCATTCTGATTTTATACTGTTATTACGACATTTCCTTTTTTTCGTCCGCTGTCAACGTACCGATGAGCTTCGACCATTTCTTCCATTGGAAATCGTCTATCAATTATCGTTTTTAACTTTCCGGCTTCGCAGAGCTCTTTGAGGAATATCAGATCTTCAGTCTTAAACTTTAATCCGTTTGATGAACTTAATGCGTCGAGATAGACCCCATTCTTTTTCAAAGATTTTTTCCGTTGTGAGGAAGCAATCTTGGCAACTGAATCAAAAATAACGTCATAAATTTCACCGTGATCATTGAAATTCTCCTGAGTATAATCAATGACCTTATCTGCTCCGAGAGATTTTATCATTTCCAAATTCCCGGTGCTACACACACCTGTAACCTCTGCTCCAAAGTATTTGGAAAGCTGTACGGAGTATGTACCCATGCTTCCCGAAGCTCCATAGATAAGAACTTTTTGCCCCTCTTGTATATTTGCTTTTCTAAGAATAAGCAATGCTGTTAATGCTCCGTTTGAAACGGGGGCAACTTCCTCATAGGTCATATTGCTTGGTTTCAACGCCAGAAGCCCATCTTCAGGCATGCATATGTACTCTGCATAAGCACCAAACTTAAACCCTTGGTAAGCGGATGCGAACACCTGATCACCTTTCTTATACAGTTTTACATCTATTCCAATTGCATCAATTTCTCCTGCTAGATCCATTCCCAGTATCTTGTTCCTAGGCCCTTTAAATCCCATCATTAATCGCATCATGGGCTTGAAAAAGAAATCTTTCACGGGTCCTAAACCAGGCTTGAGACTCCGAATTTTCGCATCTCCCACATGTGCTGTCGTAGCATAAATTCTTATGAGAACCTCATTGTCCCTGGGTGTAGGCTTATTCACCTCTTGTAGTTGTAGGACTTCCGGAGGGCCATATTGTGTGCATACAATTGCTTTCATTTTTTCCATATCAACATTTATTAGTTCTAGAGAAATTATTTCTGTTTCCTAATTACGCACCCCGCATAATATATTTAGCTAATAGGATATCAATTGATAATCTGAGGGTCTATGCGCTTTGTTGCTTTTCCTAAACGCATGGGCTTTCATATACATAACGGTGGAACTAAGCCGCCGCTTCAGCGGTCGGCTTTAGTGATTTGTTCCACAGGATTCATTTTATTGCATTAACCAGTTAATAAGTCCACAATTGCCTGTCCATATCGGTGACAAAATTTAGTCCATCAAATCCCATTAACTATTTGTTTGATGCACTCAATAATTCTTTGATACCTTTCCTCACGTGTTTCATAAAACAGATTGCCAAGAATGGCTTCGTGCATACCTCTATCGTCCAGGATTCTTTGAAGTTGTTCCTCCAGGTAGGGCCTTACGTCATCTGGTACTTCGGCCAATTGTTCAACAATATCTGTTCGATTGTCCAACACATAAATAATATCTTCAAAATCATGACTTGTTCTTGGGTCTTTGGCACCCCTGTCATTATAGGCAGAGAACTTTGAAGCTAAAAAGTATGGCAATGGTAGAATCTGAATCTTTTGATCGTTAATATCTAACGTTTCTCTTTGAGCAAATCCTGGTGAAAACCATGGGTTGGCAGGTGCCCAGCCAACAGCTTTTGTACTCATTACATCTACTTTGATGTCTTCGTACAGGAAACGACAGATTACATCATCTTCCGGAGATTGTTTGAATCCTTTCCGGATTAGCTCTTCCCGGATAGATTCTAGGTCACCTAATGAAGCAATGGCAAGGCTAATGTCCACATCTTTTGTTGGTCGAACATCATCCGCTGCAGGATCGTTAATATATAAGCCTATTGTTGCGCCCCCTACAAATACTACCTGCTCATTCATTTCCCCAAGTGCAAATGCAATTTTGCGAATAACCTCCCGATTGATGGTAGTGTTCGTTACCATATCCTGTTTTTCAATTCCTGAACAGCCATATTTTTCTCTCTTGCCTTTCCTACCCGCAATGCATCTGCCAAGGCAAGCAGGGCATGTAATTGCTCATCATCCAGTGCCGCCTGTGGCACAGTGGCATACAAGGGGGTAATGCCATGTCCTCTTACATTACCTTTGGCAAAAGGCCATACGTAATCTTCGCCACTGCTTATCTCCTTATTTAGGGGTGCAGTTGAATGTGCAGTAGGTATGCCTCGTACTACAGCTCCCGGCTTGGCAGGAAAGACAACCGCCAGCCCGTATTGCAGAAAATCATACAGTGCCTGCCGCATCACTTTTTTGCCGTTATCGTCGAGTAAACCTGCATACTTGGAGCGGGCTACTGACTGACTTACTTCACTCTGGCTCATTTTCAACGAATGGGCCAGAGGTATCTGCTGCCAATTATCATTGTTCAGTGCTATGACTTTGAGCAGAACAACTACATCCTGCGGCTTCATGCTATATTGAGACTGTCTCATTCAAACTTTTTTTATCGCATATTGCGATATGCAATATTACGAACAAAAACCCTATTTGACAAACTCATAAGACAATATATCGCGTATCGCGATTGGCGATAATATGGTGATCATTGTTTTGTTCTTCATTTGCCACAACTATCGAATAACAACCTTCATATATTAATTCCTGCCCCCTTTTACTCACCTGTCAATCCTGTGGAACGGTGGAACTAAGCCGCCGTAGCGTGGCGCGGGCTTTGCCTTTCTGCAAAGGGCGTGACACGCGTAAGCGGTCGGCTTTAGTGGATCCTAAGTTTACAATCTCATTATATTAGTTGAACTAATCAGAAAGAACAAAAGAGAGGATTAAGGTTAAGTTAGTGAATGAGCCTGAAGCTCGAGAACAATGTTAATTCCCTCTCTTTTCTACCACAATTCTGAACAGTTCATTGTTATAGTTTCCTTACCCTTTTTTCAATTGTTTCCCTGATTTTGTCATAGGTTAAGGGCGGCCTCTTGTAAATGTTCTTGTCATCAACAAACAGCCCATCCGATAAGCCCCATTCCCGCACGGTTTCGCGACTAGTCATATCGATTTCACGGAAGACTACCTTATCCCCAAGTTCGCTACAAATCTTCTTTGCCCGTTCGATCATGCCATTTATTCCAGAACACCAGCCATGTGACAAAGCCGTTACGGCTACTTTCCCAGGAATCTGTTCAGGCTTTTTCTTTGCTCTGATCCAACGGGGAGAACGGGTTTCCTCTGTGAATGTTTTCCACAATAATACACTAATTCCTTTTCGATCCACCTTGCGATACCCTTGCTTCCTCAAATCACCACGTCCCTTTTTATGGCCATGTACCCAAATACAATAAACGAAATAGAGATCTTCTCCTTCAATCCAGGAATGTTCAATTGGAGCATATTGGATCATGCCTGCAACAATCCCGGCATCATTACGCGCTAGCTTCACCCGGAGACCTTTTTCTTGCATATTTTTATACCAACACTCCTTCCGACAGACACCATCTTTTATCTCATCAGACCACTCTTCCAGACATGTGAAATAGTCCATCCTGGTTTCTTCCGTTAGGTCAAGGATTTTCATTGTATCGGACTTTGCTTGTTTCTGAAACTATAACATATATTTTACTGCCAATAGCAGCATAAAAAACTAAAATCAGCATATTATCCAGGTAATCCAATATAAAATTCACGTTTGCAATATAATATGATTTATATGAGCTGATTGTGGCAAAATGGTGGAAAAAACCGACAACCTGACCACTTCAGGCCGATTCTGGTTGACCAGGTAAATGCCTTGATATCCTGAAGTTTACCTAAAATATCTCATTCCGGGGAAGGATGGTCAACGCTTCCGGTTTTCCCAATATGTTCCGTCATTAACTTTTGCAGGAACAAGTCGCAGGAGGAATGTTCCCCTGGAGAAGATTCATCTGTTCAATCCTGTTCCTTCGTTTTTCAAAACAGAGATCGCAGGAGGAGAATTGCCGAAGGTCCCAGGTATCAACAAATACCATTCCGGCATTCAGGTTGATCCCGTATTCATGGACTTCCTCAAGTGACCGGAGTTCCGGAGGGGTAAAGTGTCCACTCCTCTGAAGCAGATCCATGGCTCCGTTTCCTGCTCTTGTGGGAATAACGATACAGCTTTCGGTTCCCGATTCAAATGCATAGTCCAGGGATTTCCTGGCCCAGTAAATTCCTTCTGTTTCGGACATGAAAGGGGGCCTCAGTAAGATAAATGCGCGTGAACTGATTCCGTTGTCATGTAAGAATTTCACCGACCGTCTGAAATCCTCCGGTTTCATCTTTTTATTGAGTCTGTGAAGTACTTCCGGATGGACTGTTTCCAGGCCCATGGCCACCTGGAGTTGCGGGCGGATCATCCGGGCGAATTGAAGACATCGCTCTCCGGTGAGCAGGGGATGGTTTTCAACAATTACAGTTTCGAATGATTTAACCAAATCTGCAATCCGGGAGTAATCCGCAGGGGGAATGGCTCCCGGATCGAAAAAACTGGAACTGTTGTATAACTTGATAAGCCTGGCAGGTGGAAGTTTTTTGAGTGCCCACTCAATCTGTTTCGGAATGGCTCCCTTTGGCACGGGCCTGTCTGTTGTGTTTTTCCAGAGATCGCACATTAAACAGGCATACCGGCACTCCCTGTTGGTGAGAAAAATGGTGGTCACATCTTCAATGCTTCCCGACAGGGTCCGTTCTTTTTCAGTCAGGAAATGGTAGGGTCTGTAAGGATCGGCCTGGTTTTTACTACCGCGCTGCTTTCGAATCCAATGATCGTCGATTTGATGATCCCTGTGATCATTCATAGAGCCGCTGGAATTCCTGGCGGTAGTCCAGATCCTGATCGGGGAAGTGCTCACTGAATGTTTTACGTGGTACAGCACCATGCTGGAACCTGCGTTTTGGAAAAACCGGCATCTCCAGCCCGGTCACAGCTTTTACACCCAGCTGAACCAATTCACCTTTCAGGTTGTAGAGTTTTTCATGATCCCAGTCTGTCATTTCAATGAAGGGGATACCTTCGGCAATCTCGATCACATTGGGCAGGGTATAGGGGCTGAGTGATTCAAATCCCATACTCTCTATCGGTGCATAAGTCCGCATAAATCCCCGGCTCAGACCACCACTATAGGTAAGCGAGTGTTTCATGCGGTCCACACCCCATCCTTCATGGTACAACATCAGGTTGTTCAGGACACTGCGGATGGTTAACTCAGGGTTTTCCTCAATGGGATAATCCTTCAGGTTCTCATCTCCGCCGTCCCCGTCCAGGATGTATTTCCATTCCGGGTACCTGGAACGGATGCCTTCGAGCAGTGCCA
>SDBT01005755.1_pt1 | contig 20723 bp, 14 predicted proteins | sample 2277101 | NCBI WGS metagenome assembly SDBT01 (sample SAMN10404973, study PRJNA504765) | marine sediment metagenome | isolation source: marine sediment core GS10_PC15, 103 cmbsf | place: Arctic Ocean: Southern Knipovich Ridge | collected 2010 | reverse complement strand
AAAAATTGATAGGAATATAGATTATGCTCTCAAGTTCCTCTTTGGTGAGAGAAGTAACTTCTATGACCTCTATTTATGGGTAAAAGAATCACCTAGGAAATGGAAGTTAATTGGGACCGCAGATGGTGATACTGAAAAGAAGCGAATTGCTTTGACTGATTTCTTCTTTGAGGAACCTTCGGTCTTTGACCTCAAAACAGCTACAGATTTTGAACATAACATGTTTTCAAAACTACTAGGCATCACACGAGATTCACTCAGAGTTATTGCAAAAGAGGCGAAGATGATAGTCTTGATTCCTGTGAGCAGATCATATTCTCTAATGCTCCTCTCAAGTATTGAGGATACTAATATGCTGAAGGAAACTAGGGTGGCTGAGATTATTTCCATCGCTAGAATCCTTGTTGAAGAGTTAACGTGTCCAAAATGTGGAGGAAGATTAGAGGAGTATAATGAGTCACCTGAGTGTATCAGTGAGTCGCATTTCCTTGATGAAGTATATCATGCTATTTCCTGTGATTCATGTAATTTTGTCAAGTCTAAAGAAAAAATCTAGGAATTTCACCCACATGCACTCGGTCATTAAGTATGGAGTAAATTAGAAATCATCCAAGGTTGTCTGTTGTTCCCTCGTCAAACACTGCACAGGACACTGCCGACACTCCACCCAACATGCTGGTTGATCATACAACACTCCTGCAGTCCTGTTGTGATAGCACGGAGAGAGTAGGATTCATAATAGCAGCACAATCAACACACCTACAATAATCATTCTAGAAATATCCGAAAGTACGACTTGCTAAGCATCACAATACTGATTAGCTAATTAGAGAAATGTTGATCAATTGATGCAATTGTCAACTAGTCAAAAAACATAAAGGGTCGCTCATTAACGTCAATATAACGTCCGTGGTTCTAACTTCATTATTCTATTTGAGGAGGGTCACAGTTGAACACTGGGAAGGTTCTATCCATCTCTAATATGTCAAAAAAATTCAAAGATGTACTTGCTCTTGACAAACTTACCTTGGATATGGAGCATGGCATTTTTGGACTCATTGGACCAAATGGAGCAGGGAAGACTACTCTTCTCAGGATTCTTCTTGGCCTCATCCAAGCCGATGAGGGTAAAATTGAAGTGCTTGGCTTGGATAGTAGCACTGAGTCTTTTGAAATTAGGCAGCGAGTTGGCGTATTGCATGAGCTTCCGATATATCCTCCTTCTCTCACTGTCAAACACTTCCTCGAACGTGTATCAAAGCTTTACAGCACCAGAGAGAATCCGGATGAACTGCTGGATCTTGTTGGCCTCTCGGATGCAAAACAGCATAAGATCGGGAAACTATCTGCTGGGATGCGTCAAAAACTAGGAGTAGCACAGGCTCTCGTTGGCAAACCTGAGCTTGTATTCCTTGATGAACCCACTTCAAACCTTGATGTGATGGCACGGAGGGACCTCTTGAATACTATATTGAACGTGCACGAGGAAGAAGGTGTGTCGTTCTGTATCATCTCTCATGTGTTATCTGAGCTAGAGCGTGTCTGTAGCGATATTGCATTCATGAACGCTGGAAGAACCATTGTGACCGGACCTATCCATGAGGTAATCAACCAATTCTCATCGAACCAATACACAATCAATGTTTCAGATCCTCGGATTCTTCACGATGAACTTGTAAAAAAGGATAGTATTGAGCGAGTTGAGGTCATAGGTGTCAAAACATTGACGGTTGCATTGAAATCTAATGACCACAAATCAATACTATCTGAGATAGAACAACTAGCAAAATCAAGTGGAATAAAGGTGTATGAAATTGAACGAACGAAGTCTCTGGAGGAGGCGTTTCTAGAGGTGATGCGGCGTGAATGAAAGGTTTAGACGTATTCGAGCAGTCTTTGAGTTCGAGTTCGATGTGTCGTTTCCATTTCCTGTAGCAGAAGCGCTCTCAATATTTTTGGGTGTACTTGTTGCAATGAGTATTCTGATGATGAGCCGTCCTTATGCCACATTCGTGGTTTATCCACCAGTGTTGGAGTGGATTAATTTAAACCAACTAGAAGATCTAATCTTGCAAGTAACACATGCAGATTTCTATATGATAAGTGGACCTATTTACAACCTAACCCTTCTTCTTATCATTGCACTCCCCATGCTTTGTGCTTTTAGAGTAGCAGGTCCGCTTGAAAATGGTGTGCTCAAGGCTATGCTTTCTTACCCGATTAGACGGGAAGAAATCTTGATTCTCAAAGGAATTGAGATACTGGTCTTGCTCTGTCTGCCAATAACTATGGGTATTCTTGCTATGGTTGTCCTCTTCAGCGGATTGAGCATTGGTATCGAGTTTCTCTTGGTAATCATCTCCTATTGGACTCTAGCCTTCACGATGCTTTCTTCATCATTCCTACTGTCTGTCATTACTCGGAGTTCGGCCAAGGCTGCATTTGGGGGAATTGCTTTATGGGCTAGTCTTTTGCTTGTTGGGCTGTTCGCAAAGATACCTGTTGTGCTCAGAGGTATTTCGAATCCAGTCATACTAACCATTGGCTACTTTTCGAGGTATTCCATTGGGAACCAATATGATATAGCTCCAGTATTCAATGATGTCTTGGTTTCGATTATTGTCAATCTACTGATTGGTATTGTAATATTCGTAGCCAGTATAAGATATTTCAAGAGGGTGGAAATATAGGAGGTTTGTGATGTGCGTCTTGCAAGATTTCTCATAATCATTGGTGTGACTCTCGTTCTTCTCTCGTATATCAGTCCGATTAACGACCTCTCCCACACTACAGTGTTTGAATTGGACCCTGGTGAATTCAGGGGATATGTGGTTAATTGCGGTAGTGAGCTAAATATTAGAGTAGCATCCATTCAAGAAGATCCCTTCACGTTATATTTCATGACGTACGAGAATAGCTGTAGAGCTCTAGAAGAGGGATCATTAGAGAATGTCACAGTTCTGCAGATGTTTTCAAATATAACTTTACTCAGTCAGCCCCTTTCAATTCCAAGTCCAGGATGGTATGCAATACTTGTGACTCCCTCGACCAATGAAACTATCCACTTTTTAGAAATTGATTTTGGGAAGCAAATCCCCAATCAGGGGCTTGTTGTTACAGGATTGTCATTCCTGTTTGTAGGAATATTATACTTCTTGATAATGTCTAGAAAGAAAGGCATCCTACAAACACATTCTGAGCAATAAGTACGGAGAGGACATAATTTCCGCGGTAACTCGCTCCTTATCAAACGCAAAGGCGAATGCCCTTCGACGAGTTGAGTCGTCGAATCGACGACTTCCTCCGGGGTCACGCTTAATATTACTTCTACCAAGTATCATCTTGGTGAATAAAAAATGGGATTCGATATTGTTCAATTCCTCTTACGACCTGTAGATATCCTCACACAGGGTGAGAAGACTTATCGACCACATTGTACAGAGGTATTCTAGGTCTTTTTCCATCCACGAAGAGATTTGAATGTGTATCGTGGGGAATGACAATATGAAGGACATACAAAGCAAGATTGACATTCTTAGTCAAATAGCCCTTAGCGAATCATACATCAGAGATGGAAGATTCGACGACGCCATTGGACTGTTGAGGACGATGATCTCGAAGGACCCCACACTAGCAGGAGCCATCCACAATCTGAGGTACGCCCTGCATGAACAGGGCACTGCAAAGACCAAGACACGTTGTGGGTATGTGGACTGTGTCACACTCAACGAGGTTGATGTCTATCCCACCAATGCAGTTGGGGCTCAGTTCGTCATAGCCAACTATGCCATCAAGTATGCCGAAATACCAGACACTGTACGGCACATTCAGTGTCCAAAGTGTGATGAAACAACGATGTACACGTTCACACTCTGTTCCCGTTGTCTTGAGGGATATGTAAGTCAATGTTACGTCAACATGGGAAACGTCGATGGTTCAGGGAAAGTAACGCATATGGAAACACTGATTGAGTGTCAAGAATGTGGGTACAAGTCCACATTTGCAGAGTTCAAGAAACCTGAAGAACTCAGGATGTATGAAGAGCTTCTACAGTTCAGACCTGAGATCATGAGTTATGTGGAATACCTAGAACCGCGACACGGAATCTATAGACAACCCAAAAGCACTCCACCACCCAAAAGCACTCCACCTCGCCTAGAGACTCTAGCTGAGGCAGTGATATGTCACAAATGTGGGAGAGAGTACACAACAAAGCGTGGCGTTTGCGTCCGTTGTGGAGCATCTCTGAGTAAGAAATCGTCTTTCTTTAGGATTCCAAGATTTCGTAGACCTAAAGGTCTGAAATAAAATATCTTGGTCTGCACTTTTTAGCTCGTTGCGCTTTGGTGGATGTAATCTGACCATTGTACGAATCTGAGAACTAACTCTTGTTATTTGAACGAAAATCAGCGCAGTTTTTTCTTCTTTGAACGGGGATTTCGTTCAATTGGCGTATTTTCCTTGAGTCACGTTTAATATTACTTGTACCAATCCTTTTGTGTCTTTGATACGCAATGATATGCTAGGGAGCTCATCCGAGATCATTTGTAATCAGGAAATCAAATCTGCCCATTGAGGATGTGTTGGATGAGGCCCTCTGGGTGTTGAGAGTGAATCCCTGCTTCCAGAGTTATCAGTGCTACTAGGATAAAACACGTTTGAAAGGGCATTCACTGTATTCGACTCTTGTGTTCGCTATTGATACGAAACAATTCCTACACACGTGCATTCCCAACTAATCTAATAAATCCAAAAAGTTAGAGGAGTTACGATTTCATCACCATGTACTTGTTGATTCAGTAACACCTACTTCTCGGAGAATATCAAAACCTCTCTTTCCTTGTTCAGCTAGTTCTATCATTTTCACCAGACCTTCACCATCGATAACATACACATCACTCTCCCCCATATCCTTTCTATCCACATCACTCACAGAATTGGACATGACTAAGATGGTTGTTAGATTCTTAGTAGGAAGATGTTCACCCACTCTCTTTTTTCCTTGTAGGATTAAAGACGCTTTTCTCCTAGGAACTCCAGATGTACACTCAAGTAAGTAGACCCGACTACTAGAGAAATCAAATGAGATCAGATCAAATCCAGATGGATCATGAGGCCCTAGCCAGATTGTCGGTAATCCTATGGAATTGAACACTGTCAACACATAGTATTCAAATTGCCTAACTGGCTTCCTAACACTACTATCACTTTTCCGCCAATTGGAGAAAATCTCTCCTCCCACATAGGCTCTATCCAGCACTGAGAGTATGTTAATTGGAGCATCTGGTGAAACACTGACAACATGTCGTGTTGTGTCGACTTGAAATCCTCCATCTAAGCTCAGACCAATGTACACTGTTAGAGCACTTCTTTCGTCTGTTGTTAGATCAATCTCGAACTGCCAGGTATCGATTCGCAAATTAGACTCGGCTTGAAATTCAATCTCCCTATCTTCTTGTGTGACTGATCCATCAGACCAATGGATGGTTGAAAACAAAGTCAGTCTGTCTCTAATTTCAACGAGAGCTGTTCCATTGATGAATAGTTTGGGACCGGAAACAAATGATTCTGCAATTCGACCTACCAAGGGGAACACTATGGAGATTTTACAGTGTTTGAGGTCTCTATCAATATCAATACTATAGTCTCGAAAGAGTCCAGGGATTTCATATGTCTGCAATGATTGTTTATCATGAAGACTAGTCTCATCTGCAAACCTCTCATTAAGTTGGAAATCTGTACCCAAATCAATCTTCCATGAGGTCGATAGATCAGCAGAACAGGTTTTTTCGATCATAGGAGCCTTCCAATATTGATAGTTGGCAATTGTACATCTCCATGGTATTCTTTCTTGAGGGTCTGGGAATTTAATCTCAGACTTGTGGTGTGGTATCTTCAATGCTTCAGTATAACGTTTGATTAGTTCCTGAGTGAATCCAGTTGCAAGTGTTTCAGTTATCACGAAGGACTCAGATTCCCACAGAATTTCAGGTGATGGAGTTATCTCATCGAAATCAAATCGAATTGTTGTACCTAGAGGAATCAAGGTGTTATTGATCTTCACACACAACGTTCTGATTATATGATGTCGATAGAGATGTCCATAAACCTCTAGATACATCATCAACCATTGGGCAGTATTGTCAAACTCTATTTTCAAACTCGCCACCACACAGATAGATGATTGGAATTAACTCATATTAATAGCTCACATTGACCCTCGTAAGACACTGCACAGGACACTACCGACACCCCACCCAACATGCGTGTAGATCAAACAGCACACCAGCAGTTCCTCACAACGATACAGGTACAATCCAGCAGCAGGGCATGGTTTCAAGCACTCAGCACAGGTCCATGTCTATGTGGAAGAGACCAAGGACAGGCTCATTTACAATCTGATCAAGCACCCCCAATACGCACTCAGAAAAGAACAGGAAGATAGACCCAACAGGAAGATGATGGCTGCGACCCTTCCTTTGTCAGTCTTTCTTGATAATTTGTAAGAATAGATTATAATAGAAACTGGAATGATATGTTTCTAGAATTAGCAAAACACAGATTTATTTGCCCTGTAGAGTATTGTGATATGTAGGTGGGGAACATGAGTAAATCTAGAACTCTCTTCAATTGGAGCGCGATTGTATTCTTTGCTGGATGTGCGATAGCTTTCACTTTCTTGGTAACTGATAGTATTTGGGGTCCTAATGTAATCAATAGATACCCTCAAACTCTCGAATACTACCCAGCTTTCATAGCAACTGCTATGGGTGTATTTCTTGCACTAATAATTCAGGAAGCATTCACCTTATCCAAGCAAGAAAAACGGATGGTGGCGATGCAGAAGATCCTTCTGAAGGAGTTGCAAAGAATGCTTAGTCTCGTTGGTGAAGGAAAAGGGAACCACCTCGATGCACAGGTATGGGATTCACTAATCTACTCGGGTGATGCATCACTTCTTAGCCCAGAATTACAGGATAATCTCTTTGAAATCTACGCAATGGTACGAGCTCAAAATATCGAAACATTAAGAGCCAGAGATACAGCTGAGGCTCATCGAAGAGAACCAACTGCAGATACCAAACAAGCACATGTCAACATTTCAATTAGGATTGCAGATAAAGAGCTTGAACTCTATAACATTCTCACTACATTTTTGAAATCCAATATGCTTGAAGATCAACATGAGGAGAAGTAGACCGAAATATAGGAGATATACTAGATACCACTGCGATTATCTATTAGGAAGTAACTTCGTTCTCTCTTTTCTCTTTAAACCCATCTTGAAACACCCCCTCCTCTGGGAGATGGCAGAAAGTATTGTTTTGACGTATTAACCCCGTTAATCGAGCACTTTTTCGCACCACAAACGTTTGGAACTGGTTGCATACATACTCGTGAGAAGAAGACGCCCTACGTATCCCCTTTCGATACGCACTGACAGGACCATCATGAGCTACAAGACTACCAGAATCTACGACTTCAAACTCCTCGACAGGCTCTTTGACTTTGACTCACTATTAGAGAGTGCATTAGTTCATTATTCAATTCTCAGATTTATTTTGATTCAGAGTATGTTTACAGAGACCTGCAACAATAAGATTCGTTAATGTCATCTTCTCTCCTTCTTTTCTGAAATGCTCCATGTATTCCAAAGTACTTGATGCTACATCCTCGAAGGAACAGCTACCTGCCATGATAACATTGTACAAATAACCAATCAAATCAAGTACAATAAGGAATGACGATTGGAAGATATCGAGTTTCTGTTTTGAAAATACAACTCCATCCTTCCAATCTTTAATGTCATAAGCTGTATTTTGCATTGCATGAATGTGCGTTGAAAGTTCCGAATAGATATCACGAATTTTATTTTCATATTTTGGAGTTATGAAAGCATAAAATTCACAGACTTGAGATAACATATATGAGAAACGCGGAGGGGATAATTTCGGTTGATGGGTTCGAAGGATATTCTCAATCCTTGATTCTAGCAATAATGAAGTGAACCGTTCTTCTTCTGGTGTGATATTTTCTAGAATTTCCTCAACCATTACTCCAAATGGTTTTGGATACTTATATTTACCATAGCTTTGATACTTTCTGATTTCGGGAAGCATTTTTTGTGGGTTATGTGCAATTATATGATAGAATCCACCCACAATGAGACTTTCGTAGGCTAAGCGCAATAGCGAGAAAGCTGCTGTGTAATTTCCAGATAACGCAAGCACAATTGAGCTCTCAAGCAAATTCATTGAATCTCTCATCCTAGTACTTGGAAGAATTGTAAACGAAACAATATTGACAAGAGTATCAGCGTCTTCAGCGCAATGCAGTACAATTTGTGTCATATTATCAACATATCGAAGGCTTTGAACCATTGCTAGACTTGATTCCGGCTTTTCAAGCTTTGACATCTTGTATACCCGAAACATCTTCTTCTGTTGATATTTGAAGAAATCTTCAAGTGATATATCGATTCTAGTGTCTTCAATTGCGATTTTTCGTAATTTTCTTTTTACTATCCATTTCTTGATTCTTGAGATCACTTAGTAGCACCTTTTTTCCATTTATCAAGATCATTTTTGAGGTCCTTAGCAGGTTCTATCTTTCCTTCACTAAGATAATTTCGTGCTCATGCAATAATTTGAGGTATTGCATTTATGATAATCGAATTAAGAGTCCTCAATAGCATGACCTTGGACTTCACTGAGTACATCCAGTTTCCTTGACATGACTCCATCGTCACCCCTGAGTAACTGCGTGCGAAATCGTATCTTCAACCACTCATCCAACTCCTGCAAAGAGTGAAAACTCACCTTCACACTGGACTCCTTGCTGTGCTCATAGACCTCGACCCTTGCACCATTGCGCTCTTCCTCTGGAAGACTGTCCACAAAGACAAGAGCCTGACGTATCTCTTCCCACCCAGTGAGGGTCTTTCCCTTTAACTCACTCAATGTAGATTCTGCTGTTGTATCTGGCACGGCGTTCTACCTACGATTCTTCTGGGAGTATGTTCGCGCTGAGGGGGATAATCTTCTATCTCGGAAGTTCAGAGCTGGCAATAACTATAAGCTCGTTTCCATCCGATAAGAGTGGGGAGGAACCCTTCAATGACTGGTAGGAAATTCGATCTGAATATTGAGAAAATACTCGAAGATTGGGAGGTCTGTCACGCAATCAGAGAGATAATTGCAAATGCGATTGATGAGCAGCTACTTACAAAGACCCAAGATATTGAGATTTTTCAAGATAGCAAGAAGAGATGGCATATTCGAGATTATGGTAGAGGAGTCACATACGAGTACCTAACTCAGAGAGAGAATGAAGAGAAGTTAGCGAACCCTCATGTTATTGGTAAATTTGGGATTGGTCTGAAGGATGCTCTGGCAACCTTCGATAGAAAGGGTGTTCAAGTCATCGTCAAATCAAAGCATGGTGAAATCACTCTGAGTAAATCTGAGAAACATGATTTCGAGGATATAGTTACACTTCATGCCTATGTTGCGGAACCATCAGACCCAGATTTCGTGGGAACTGAGTTTATTCTGACAGGAGTATCAAAGAAGGATATTTCAGAAGCAAAGAATCTCTTCCTGCTCTTCTCAGGAGATAAGATCCTTGAAGAAACCAAGTTTGGTTCTGTTCTAGCAAAGAAGGGAAAAACTGCTCGTATCTATGTGAATGGGGTGAGAGTTGCAGAAGAAGAAAACTTCCTCTTCAGCTATAACATTACTTCTCTAACGAGAACTATCAGGAAAGCCATGAATAGAGAGAGGACAAATGTGGGTAGATCTGCATACACTGATAGAGTGAAATCTATTCTTCTTGCTTGTGAAACACCTGAAGTTGCAAGCCCACTCATGAATAATCTAAGGGATTACCAGAAGGGAACCCTTCACGAGGAAGTAAGATGGATTGACATTCAGGAACATGCTGTGAAGATCCTGTCAGCAAAGACACGGGTTGCATTCTTTACTTCTGATGAACTCATGCGAGCTGGAAGTGTTGTTAATGATGCAATCCATTCTGGAATCGAGGTCGTTATAATCCCTGAACGACTCAGAGAGAGAATCAGGGGTCAGGTCGATATTTCGGGGGAACCTATCAGGGACTTGAGTCATTTCGTTCAGGAACTCTCTGATAGTTTCGAGTTTACATTCATTGAAGAAAAGGACCTAGAACAAGCAGAGAGAGCGGTCTTTGGAATTGTGGATGCAGTCTTCACTCTCATTGGAGGAAGAGCTGAAGATATCAAGAAGATATCAATATCCGAAACAATGCGAAAAGATCCACAATCATTCATTGAAGCAGAGGGTTTGTGGATTCCAGCAGATGGACATATCGTATGTAAACGGACAACTCTAGAGAGTTCTGCTAAGTTCGCAGGTGTGCTACTTCATGAGGTCGGTCATGCCATCAGTGGAGCATCAGACTGTTCTCGTATTTTTGAATACGAATTGACTAGACTTCTGGGATTGATTGCTTCAAAGAGCATTGTGCAATAATTGTATGTTTAAACCTGTATTGAAGAGTCATTTCCAGAGTCGTAGTTTCTATTCTATATAATAATCGCGGTATTGATCAGCTAGTGTTGTTGCTTCTCTATCTATATTGACGCAGTCTTTCAGAAACAGATATAAAATCACCATATACTATTCATCCTCAATCTCATCAGGGGGCATGGCTGACAAAGTGTCAAGAAAGTCGTCTCAAGATAATAGGACAATAGGAGAGAGAGTCATCCAGTATCATTTTGAGATGACAGCTGATGAACTTAGAGAACAGCTTGCTGATACAATATCAGATCAAGGTTCACGGAAAGCCCTCGACACTTTCCTTCTTACTCTTGATAGTTACTTTGAAGATGCATGGTTTGGCAAGAATCGAGTTCTGCTCACTATATTTGGTCTGGAGGGATTGCTAGGATATGATGGACACATCTCTGATATCATCAGAGAATTAGATAACTTCAAGGATTTTGAGCAAGCCAAATCCCAATTTGCTTCCGTTCTCTTTCCACTGATCATAGAACAACTGAAGAAGGGGGCTTTAACCCATTTTTACGAACCTGAGAAACTAATGAACACAGCTGGAGCAGTCCTAGTCGACGATATTGTTCAGGCCAGGACAATCGAGTTCCTTGAAACTGTATCGCAGTGAAGACAATGCAAATGAAGAATGGAGCAAGTTTCGGAATGAGAGGAATTCTATTGGGAAAAACAACTACTCGATGTGAAAATCTCTGTATTGATATTTTCCGATAATTACAATGGATTGATATTCTTTTAAGTTAAATTTAGGACTGATGGGAAGCTCAAACTGTTTTGAATAATCTTCCAGAATCAATCCACCGTAATATATAAGACAATGTAGAAACAGATGCATAATTAGAGTATCAAATTATTACACTATGAGAGGGTATGAGTATGAGGACCCAATTCAGAATAGTTATTATTCCCTTCAGCATTCTAATGCTTCTGATTGTTTTGGGAACACCGCAAGTAAATGATAGTTTCACTGAGGTTGACTGGACCGGTGAAAATCCAACTGGACCATCACTCTTGGCATATACACCTAGAATCCCATTCACAGTTGATGGTAATGACACCTTTTCAATACAGGGATTCTCAGGGAGTGGAACTGAAGCAAACCCGTATGTAATAGATGATGTACTAATCTCGGTATCTCCTGGAATCTTTGGAATTACAATAAGAAACACAGACGCGTATTTTGTCATAAATAACTCACGCGTTGTGGGTTCACAAGGAGGAGGCGTATTTCTAGATAATGCTACAAATGGGAAAATCAGGAACTGTTCCTTTGAACTCCTTGACCTATGTATCCAAATTCAATATAGCGACAACTGTTCAGTTGAGTATAGTAAGCTGGAGAATGTCGGACAGGGAGTATATATCATCCTCTCAGACTGGTTTCTTTTCAAATCAAACATCATAAGTGGAACCTCATATGCAGCACTCACATTGCTAGGAGCAGGCAATTCTACAGTTTCGAACAACATCATTACAGATATTGATCTCATATCCGGAGGTGCGGGCATTCGTATTGCTGGTTCTGGAAACACAACATTCTCAGATAATATCATATCAAGAGTAACGAGTTCTTCTGGGATTTATTTTCAAGAAGGGGATGGATATATCATTGCAAATAACACACTCACCAATGGAGATACGCCATTCGGCATGCTATCTGTCTACAAGTCCAACTGGACAGATATCAGGCAGAACTCTATTGATGTAACAAGCGGGTCAGGATTATCTCTCCAAGACTTCCACCATGGTCGAATCAGAAACAACACCGTGAGCAGAAGTTCATATGAGGGCATCTACGCTATTTCGTCGGTAGAGAATCTCATTGTCAACAATGCAATCTATGGATGTGGCCATGAAGCAATTCGAATCCATGACCTGTGTGCACGAAACGAGATATACAACAATAAGTTTGGATGGTCGGGTTGGGGCATTGCAAGAGACACGGGTCTTACTGGTATAGACATCGACCATTGGGATGATTCCGCTGGTGTAGGTAACAGTTGGAGCGATTATATTGGTCCTGGAGTACGGACTATCTTCGACAGTGCAGGTGCAGTAGACAATTACCCAACAACTTGGTCAGATACTTCTTTGCCAACCATCAGTTCACCAGATAACATCACGATAGCATGGAATCAAGAGAGTGTAATCAACTGGTCGATATCTGATAACTATCCGTATACTTACCAACTATTTGTCGAAGATTCGCTGGTTGAGGAAGGCTACTGGTTCAGCGGATTTCACGAAGAAATGGTCACTGGTCTCTCTGAAGGTCTTTACAATTACACCCTCTATTTAGAGGATGCTGCAGGCAATTCAGTATCCAACACGGTTTTTGTGAGCATTGAGGATTCCGACCCACCTAATGTTGACTCCCCTGACGATATCATCTATGAACAAGGAAGTAGTGGAAATGATATTGTATGGACACTTGGTGATCGAAATCCAGGAGTCTATAGAGTGGAAGGCAATGGTACAACTGTAGGCGACACTGTTTGGACTAATGGAACAATCACTATCGATATCGATGATTTTACTCCAGGGATATATAATTACACCATAGTTGTTCTTGATCAATATGGAAACGAAGCTAAAGATACAGTGTTTGTGTTCGTGGAGGACACCACTTCTCCGTTGATTGTCACATCAGGGGATTTCAGTTACAATATTGGAACGACAGGACATGAGATCACTTGGACTCTCGGCGACATCAATCCGTATGAATATCGCATAGATGGAAATGGAAGTACAGTCGTTTGGATCGCATGGGTGAATGAAACAGTTTCTATTGACATTGATGGATATCCAGTCGGCGTATTCAATCACACAATTTCCGTTGTTGACGATTATGGAAATATCGCGACAGATACTGTATTCGTCACTGTGGCTGAAGATACTACGGTACCGGAGGTTGATGTACCAAGTGATATCAATTATGAGCAAGGGGAATTGAACAACGAAATCAACTGGACAGTTGGAGACATAAATCCGAGCACGTACAGTGTTGTTGGAAATGGTACGACAGTCAGCGACATAGCATGGACAAACGGGACAATAACATTGAATGTGGATGGACTTTCACCAGGTGTCTACAATCACACTATCGTTGTGTTAGACGCATATGGGAACCAGGCGAGTAGCACAGTCTTCGTTACAGTTCTTGATACTGTGAACCCAGATTTGGATTCTCCCCCAGATGTACTCTACGAGCTAGGTAGTATTAACAATGTAATCAGTTGGGCAGTGGGTGATCGGAACCCAGATCTATATCGAATAGATGGCAATAGTACTACCATAAGTTGGACACCGTGGTCAAACGGCACAATCTCTCTGAATGTAGATGGTCTAGCACTTGGAACCTACAATGTCACAATCACCATCATAGACCTCTCTGATAATTCAGTACAGGACACCGTATTTGTCACTGTCGAAGATACGACTCTACCATCATTAGATTCGCCCGCAGATGTACTCTATGAACATGGTAGTTTTGACAATGTGATCAATTGGTCAGTCAGCGATCGGAGTCCTGGTTTCTATCGAATTGACGGTAATGCTACGACAATAGGTTGGACACTCTGGACAAACGGCACAATCCCTCTGAATGTAGATGGTCTAGCACTTGGAACCTACAATGTCACAATCACCATCATAGACCTCTCTGATAATTCAGTACAGGACACCGTATATGTCACAGTCGAAGATACGACTCCACCATCGTTAGATTCACCAATTGATGTCGAATATGAAATCGGTGAAACTGGAAACAGCATTACTTGGATTGGTTCAGACCTCAATCCAGATTTCTATGAATTATACATAGACCAAGTACTGAACGAATCAGCATCTTGGACTGGAATCTCAATTATTATCGATATCGACGGATTCTCAGGTGGTCACCACAATCTAACGTTACTGGTATTCGATACTAGTGGGAACTCAGCAGTTGATATAGTGTTTGTTACTGTTAGTGAAAGACCTACAATAACCACCTCAACAACAACTACTACAACGAGCACTTCATCCACAACAACAGGGACGACAACTCCAACAGGCACACAGATGGAAATTCCACTTGAATCGGTTGTGTTGGTCCTTAGTGTGTCAGGTGCAGTCATTGTTCTCATTGTAATAATCAGAGCAAAGAAAAACTAGAAAGGGAAGATAATGTCCAAAACATCTCCAGATTTCCAACAGATATGAATAACTGTCTACTAGGCAAATATTAAACGTTTAATTTCTTACTTTCACACCAGAATGGGGTGCTGTGATATCTAAAGAGGATATTTTATTCTTGGTCAGATCTACTTTCTGAAGATTGACACAGGGTTTCAATGGTGCTAGGTCTATAGTTGTGAGTAGATTGTCATCCAGACGAATTGCGTAAAGACCAGTACAAGAACTTAGAGGTGTGAGATCGATAGTCTTGAGCTGGTTTTTGAAAAGTGTGAGTGACTCAAGATTAATACAGGAACTGAGGGGTGTGAGGTCGATAGTTTCGAGTCGGTTGTATCCCAGATTGATCTGCCGAAGATTAGTGCAGGAACTGAGAGGAGCAAGGTCAATGCTCATGAGCGCGTTACTCTCTATACTAAGTAATTCAAGAACAGTACAGGAACTGAGGGGGTTGAGGTCAATATTCTCAATGTTGCCTTTATCTAGACGAAGTTCCCGGAGATTAGTGCAGGAACTGAGAGGAGCAAGGTCGATATGCCAAAAATAATCCGAACTAAGATCTATTTTCTCCTCCAATTTCGATAGATTCTTAGTCCACTTGAACTTGGGGAATAGAATATCCATAATCTCCTTGAAACGTATATTTTCATTGTATTCTGTTACAAATTCTTCAGAAGCCCGAAGAAATGGAAGACGATAAAGTTTCTCTTGAGCATCTCCCAGATCCCCAAATTCAAGATTTTCTGGAAGTCCCTCTTTCAGAATTCGTTTGATGAAGTCTTCTGCTCTTGAGATTATTGCCTCCTGAACATTTTTTTCATCAAGCAATATTGATACATCTTGGATGTGTTTCATTAAGAAATAGGGAGCTCTATTTTTGCGAATTATTCCTGCCACAGTATCTTTACACTTCAATATCGTTTCTTGAATAGTTGGGTGTTCTTTGAGCTGCTTATATTGCCAAACAACTTCAATCAAGCTAATTGGATTATCCATCGTTATCAGTTTTTCAGCAAGAACTGGTACAAACACTGTGTCATTAAACACTCTTCCGGGAAGGGTCCACATGGAAAAATTCTCTCTATCACGAATCACTCTTTTGCATGCCTCAATAAAGGCTGGATGACTAAGAAATACTTCTGATGCTGGAGAAATTCTTGTGATGTCCTCAAGGAGTTCTTGAAACAATCCTCCTGTATTATTCCATTCTGTGAAATTTCTGGCAATTGCCTTTACAATCTCCGGATTATTTCTTAGAGGTTCTGATCTAATAATACTAACAAGAGCATGAATCAAATTCTTTGGCATTTCCCCTCCCCATATCTTTTCCGGGAGGTTGTGAATCAACACAACTAATGCTTCCTGAAATCTATGGTTGGCGTGGAGTGAGCGTATGATGAAGGCAGTTTGTAACAATGAATATTTATCTCCAATCGAAGAACTATCAGCCATTAGTGAAAGTTTCGTTGATTCCATTTCTGATGCTAACCGCTCAATGAACTTTGAATTTCCAAGAAGATTGAGAGCCTTGTCTAAACCACAAACGGACGATTGTTTCTTTTTTGTCATTAGTCGGACGATTGCATCATGAACTGATGAGTCAGTGTAGAGTTTTTCATCAGAATTAATTAGGACAAACAAGTCATGGGGACTAGGAAACCATCCTACCCTAGTTGGTAGATATTCCACTTGATTCAATTTAGTCACAATTTCGTCAACACGCATTTCATTGTAACCCCCTACTATTACATCTTGTCAAAGTCAAATATGAGAATTACTGATTGTGTAATGAATGTTGTCAGAGTACCTATATCAGGACATTATATACGTCTATCAGGTATTTCTAGAATCATCGTAGTATTAGCTAGATAAGTCCGCATGACGATGTACAATAGCATCCCTGATTGGCAACAAACTTCTTGTTCTTGCTCATTCTCTTGTCACCTCGGACCAATTCGTAGAAATAGAGCCATTGTTTCACCACTGAGCACCTCCAAGTTTGAACATGCACTGATGCCCACAGCTCCAGCAGTTGGTCACATTACTTAGATATACTCACTCACCCGAGATTCTAACTGGAGTTCACAAAGATGAAGAGCCAGTGGGGTTCTGGTTTCCCGAGTGTCTGAGAAGGTCTAATGCTTTTTCTAGGTTGCTTACAGTGTGACTATATGATTCGAGCGCTAATTTCCAGCTTTTGGACACGAACTCAGATATCTCAAGATCAGATGCACAGACCTCTATCCAGCGGATATTGTTTTCTTCTACCGCATGTTCCACAATGACACGTGTTCTCTCCTTCATTACGCTGACTATACTATGGTTAAAGAAAAAGGCTGAAAAAATCTCAGCCAATGGTGTTGTGAACCAATCAGATTGATACTCAGGAATTGGATGTTGTGCTCTCTTCAGGAATGCGGGTTGCCATTTCCGCGGATCGCGTGTTTCTCGCATAATCATTGGTTGAGCATCAACAAGATAGGAACAAGAAAGATAGAAACGATGACGGGCACTATCTTCAACACCTTCCTTGATGAACAAATCCCATTTCCCGAATATCAGTGGGAGAAGTTCTATATTTTTCCCCACTACTCTGTGAAATCTTTCATTATCCCAGTAAACCGATGGGGGACCTTTATGAATTTCTTCAGATACCACGTATGCCAATCCAAAGACAGTGGGATGGCAAAGTTTCTTTGGTCTTACGTGTGCTGTATTAGGAGCCTTAGTTTCCACGACCATCTTACCAATGAGTTTTCCCAAGAGATGGGATATCGTTCCTTTACTGCTGAAAAGATTCTTTGCTATCGTTTCTTTTTCCAGACTATATTTGGTCTTTGGACCATACTCAATGAGATAGAGCAGTAATGAGTGTTCGTTTTCTGTTAACATTCGGGTTTTCCTCCTAATATCCCAGTAATTACTGAGATATACTGAGGTCTTCGACATATATATGTTCTTCTAGAGTATGAACGATGGCATGGAAAATATCCTTCATTGGCTACCATTACCAGTGGATGGCTTTAAGGAAGGATTTCCAGGTGGAGAGGTAGTGGTGCTACAACATCACTACTTTGACTCTTGTTTGCAAAACGATGGGTCAGAACTTAGTTCAAGCGCAGAACAACAGTTGCTCTAGCATCCGAGAAGGTTCCCAGCAAGAAACGAACTTGCATGATCCCACCTACCAAGTGATAGGAGTGTTGTAGTACTCCTTTTCTCGGGTGACTAACTTTTTCCTGTTTTCAAAATGACTGGGTGGCGAATACACAGTTAATCGTGGTAGGAGGGGGGAGTTTCGTTAAGTAATTGAGGGCATGTAACGAAAAACTAGACTGTGCATTCGCCGTTGATCCATACCAACTCCTACTCACATATCTGTCGGTGACCTTCCTAATAAATCCATCATCTCTCTCTCTAGAAGTAGACCGTTTAGAGCAGGTTACTACAAGAAAAAAGCGCGGTTTTAATGACTGAGGACATCCGTGATAGTACCCCCATGTTGTCTAGAACATGTTGGAGGACTACCTTCAATTCACTTGCTTGATGTACCATGTCTGACATTAGTCTGCGGACTATTACTGTAGTCGCCGCTTCAACCCCAATTTCAGTATGCTTACAGATTTTTTCAATTTCGGAAAGACTGCTTTCAAAGGTAGTTCTGTCGGGATTGCCACACTGAAGGGGGATGGTATGAAATGATATCTTTAATATGAAATTCTTTCCATATGACCTACCATGCGAAAGAAGGGGAACGGTAAGAATGGGGCATATCACATTTTACATTTTGTATACGATAAGGTAAACGATGCTTGTCAATACGCAGAAATCGAATGCCAATCATCACAGTATCAAGAGCATGTAATAAGACCACTCTCAGTATTGCTTTTAGAAACTGAGAACAAACTCAATGAGATTGAAAAAGGAACAGTGAATTCATCAAAAGTAAATAAAAAAGATCACCTGTTAGAGCTCCTCGTAAGTCTTGGAAAACATATATTGAAGATAACCAAATTGTTTGAAGTTTATGAGAAAATGATGGATGAAGATGATCCGGATGATGATATTGAGTCATTTGAAATCTGTTCGGTATTAGTTTGGGAATCTAAGAATTTCATTGTTAGTCAATTCTCCAAGTTAGTCGATGAATTTGGAGATTTTAGACTAGTAAAACTGGGTGAAGTAGATGCATCAGATGATGATGCATGGGATTTGTATCTAATAAAATCGCTTGAGCTATACGTGAAAACATACTCAATAAACACGAATTAGTAGTGAAACTGTAGCCCAAACCTAACGTTTAAAAACACAAAACACCGCGAAGCGCTTGTACAGTTTTATCTGGACTGACCGATCTAGTGCGATTGCTTCGTATTTTCGAGTCAGGAAATGGAGGAATTAATTTATGAGTCAACAGGTACCGGTGATTGTTCTTAGAGAAGACACCGAGAGAACACGTGGCCGCGATGCTCAAAGGAACAATATCATGGCTGCAATAGTTATTTCTGAGGCTGTTAAGTCATGTCTTGGGCCAAAAGGCATGGATAAGATGCTCGTGGATAGTTTTGGAGACGTAACAGTTAGTAACGATGGAGCAACAATTTTGAAAGAAATGGATGTACAACATCCTGCAGCTAAAATGGTCATCGAGGTTGCAAAGACCGTGGATGCTGAGGTAGGAGACGGAACTACTACCGCTGCTATTCTGACTGGAGACCTCTTGAAGCAGGCAGAAATCCTACTTGATAAGCAGATACATCCGACTACAATCATCAGTGGTTACAGAAAAGCTGCAGCTAAGGCTTTGGCAGTAGTTGATGATGTTGCAGAAACAGTTGATCCGGCGGCTGCGGATTACAAGAAGATTCTCATTGATGTCGCTAAGACCTCTATGTCAAGTAAGTTTGTGTCTGGAAATCGTGATACTCTTTCTAAGACTGTCGTAGACGCAGTACTTGCAATTGCAAAGGATATACCCGAAGGTGAAGAACTCAATATTGAGAATATCCCCCGTCAAAAGCAGACTGGAATGACTGTCGATAAGACCGAGCTCGTAAAGGGTCTTGTTCTTGACAAAGAAGTTGTACACGCAGGAATGCCCAAGAAAATCGTGGGCGCAAAAATTGCACTCCTCGAATCAGCTCTTGAAGTAACCAAGACGGAGTTCGACGCAAAAATCTCAATCACAGATCCTTCAGCTATGACCAGCTTCCTCGATGAAGAAGATCGCATGCTGAAAGAGATGGTGAGCAAGATTGTCGAGTCTGGTGCAAATGTCGTTATCGCTCAGAAAGGCATAGACGACGTAATTCAACATTATTTGGCTAAGGAAGGCATTATGGCCGTTCGCCGTATCAAGAAGTCTGATGTGGAAAGAGTTCACAAGACAACTGGTGCTGCAATTGTTTCAAAGATCAAGAACCTGACTGCGGCAGACCTAGGCAAAGCAAAGATTATCGAGCAGAGGGAAGTTGCAGATGACAAGATGCTCTTCATCGAGGGCACACCAAAGTCAAGCGTCGTCACACTTCTAGTTCGCGGTGGAACTAACCACATCGTTGATGAAGTAGACCGTGCACTGAACGATGCACTCTACGTCGTTAGAGATGTTGTTGTACATCCACAAATCACCTACGGTGGTGGTGCACTCGCTGCTGAGATTTCAAAGCAGCTAAGAGACTATTCATCAACCCTTGTGGGTCGTGAGCAATACGCAGTCAACTCCTTTGCTGATGCTATTGAGTCACTTCCAAACACACTTGCTGAAAACGCAGGGTTGGATCCCATTGATATTATTGTCAGTCTGAGGAAAGCACACACAGAGGGCAAGGTTAATCACGGCATCAACTACACAAAAGGAAAGGTTGATGACATGAAGAAAGCCCGAGTGGTCGAGGCAGCTGTTGTCAACAGACAGATCATTATGTCTGCTGCAGAAGCAGCTCAAATGATCCTCAAGATCGACGATGTCATCAGCTCAAAGGGCGGCGG
>SDBT01005754.1_pt1 | contig 20727 bp, 20 predicted proteins | sample 2277101 | NCBI WGS metagenome assembly SDBT01 (sample SAMN10404973, study PRJNA504765) | marine sediment metagenome | isolation source: marine sediment core GS10_PC15, 103 cmbsf | place: Arctic Ocean: Southern Knipovich Ridge | collected 2010 | reverse complement strand
ATTGAATGAAAGGGATTATGGTAAATGGGAGGGCTTAACAAAGGAAGAGGTTAAAAGAAGGGATCCTACTAACTTTACTCAATATGGTAAATTAAAATACAATACAAAGCCAGGAGGTGGAGAGAGCTTTGCTGATTTAAGGAAAAGAGTAGAAATCAAATATTTAACTTATTTACCAAACTGATATAGGAGGAGGCTTCATTTATCGGAAAATTCTTCTTTCTTTAGTATTAAGAGATTATAATGAATTATTTTTCTTTAATTCTTTTCGCACACAAATCACAATAACCTGTAGAATTAAATGGTAACCATTGCATATAGCATTTGGAGTCGTGGTTGTCAGGTTTATAATCTTCAAGATCCGCAAGAAAATGACCAAATTCATGAAACAACACTCTCTCAATATCTCTTTCAATATCTAATGATCTATTTATTCTTTCACTTGTTAGAGCTAATGTAATACCATTTAGAAGTCCAGAATAGCCCCACATTCCTCGCTTATTAATATTCCCACCAAATTCTTTCTCAATAATCAAAATTAATTGCCGTTCTCTATCTATTGCTTTCATCTCAGGGTAAATAATTGGTTCAAGGTTTCTTAATAAAGTCAAAGCATCTGGTATATTAGTAGGATAATTATCAACAATTTTCTGAATAACTGTGTTATAAACAAATTCTTCTAGTATATGATCTCTATCAAATAATCTATTTATTTTCCGAATTACTTTCTCAACCATTTTTTTTAATTCAATTTTGTTAATAGTATCAGGATAGACTAATACAAGACTTATCGAATCTGTCCATTTCAATCTGAATCACCCACTTGTGGTGCAAAATGTGAAATAAAAATTTCACTTGTGAGAGATGAGTGAATCTAAGAATTAATCCTTGTCCACGACTAAATCTGTCATCTCTGATAGTAGCTCATATGCATCACTGTATTCTTCTCTCGTGATTGCCCTTAAATAAAGCTTGTATTTCCTCTCTCTCAGTTCATATTTAACGCCAGCTTTTTTTATCATTTCAACCTTAATGAAACCATTCAGGTAATTCACTATTTCTTTATTTTCGATATCTAGATTAAAAGCACTCTTAACGATACGTTTTATTTCACCTATTCTCAGCATTTCATAAAAGAAAGCTAGTACTATAAGGATTGACTCCATTTCTCGATTATGTGACTTTTCCCATCTCTCAAAGTCAATGCAATACTCATCTTTCTTGTAGTCTTCGAATTCTTTCATGGCTTCGCTAAACACCTGGAAACTTATGAAAGGTTTTCCCTGTGAAAACGCTTCTTCAGCTACTGCTTTTGCTATTTCATGGATCAGGCCGTTATCGCCCAGACCCATTTGCGCAATCCTCCTGCACAGGTTTTGACTATGACCCAGTCTCAAAGCTTTCATCCCTTTCGAGACGATCTCTTGACCAGAATCTAGCGGTAATGGACCTACATTGATGGCATGAACTCTTCTCTTAGCATATGTCTCCCAGTGTGCTCTCTTCTTTCTCGGATTTTTGCTGCCTAGAAAGGTATAAGCGTCGATACCAGCTAGAATTAAAGCCAACTTAGGATTTTCAGAAAAGAGGATTATTAAATCAATCATACTTTCCCTTAGTTCTTCATTTGCCCTGTCTATGTTGTCGAGAACTAATAACTTGTTATCCAATAATTGAGCAATTTCACTAACAGGAATATCTTTGATGATTCTTTCGTGAATATCACGGCCACTAAATTCAAGCCTCACTTCAGGTCCCCTTCCCAAAGGTTTCAATTTACTACCTAGTTTCTTTCCTCCAGTTTTTGCAATTTCCTCAGAATCACCTTTATATTTCTTGAAGCACTTATCTCTTATGGACTGAATGTTGTGAGCATTCGTAACTGTTACGATTAATGACTCTTTTTTGAACACTTTAGCTTTAAAATATTCCACTAGTGATGTTTTGCCAGTTCCCGATTTTCCTGATAATATCGGTACTTTATTATCACTAATTGCTCTAGACAGATGATCTATTTCTTTCCGGTAACAAAAATACTCGGGGTCAACTGGTTGACCACCTGGAAAAAATACTTGATATGGTTTTTTTGGTCTTCTTAGCATTGGAACAGCTCCGTAAGTCATTCGTAACTGAAAGAATAGTAGAGCTTTAAAGTGTAACGGAAAGAAACCTGAAGCTGGAAACTTATTATTTCCTGATAAACTTAGATCTAAGGTAATTTAGAAAGAAAATAAGGAGACAACATGCAACTACAATTAAGGGAACCCCCGTATCTACAAATTAGTTTGTAGTAGTGAGTTTATACATCATACCCTTTTTCTTTGGCAGCTCTCCTAAATTTCTCTGGATTCTCGTTGATTGCTTCACTGATTGCATTCGCAAACCCCATCTCTATTTCGTCTTGATTTTTACCAGTAGATCGTTGTAAATTTGTCAATAGATCAGAACTCATTTCAAATCCTCCAACAGTAATTTCTGGGGTTGGTTCTAATCCACGAAATGTATTTAATGATTTTTGCTTACGTCTACACTTTCTTTGATGGATTTTCATTGCTTTTTTACTTATTTCTCGGCGACAATATTTGCATTTAGAGTTCATATTGATCACAAATAAAGCACCCTACACGGCCTCTAATATAGTTTTTGGTTTAGATTTAGGTTTAGGTTTTTACATAGGTTTAGGTTCACATATGAACCATTCTTGGTTCAAGAAATTTGTTATAATATTAATATAATAATATAATATTATTAATAGTAAATTTATCTGTTCTTGTATCCCCTTTGCATTTCTGTACTAAAACTTTTTGTAAATGGATTAAATAGATCTGGTTCTTTTAGGAATAATTTTTAATGTAATAAGCAAATGAGTGTTTGTTTTCTGCGTTTACCAGTTAATTCTCCCTTTTCATTCTGTACTAATCTATATTAGCTCATGCATAGCATAAGGCAAAACTATCCGAAAAAAACAGTGAACTATTCGATACTACCAATCCTTTTTCCGAATTCTCGGATCATGCAAGACCGCCCAAAGGTAGGTGGGACCTCTTACAATTTCATTAACAACTCCAGGTCCATCAAATGGTACTAATTTGTACGCCTTCTCTATATCAGATATCGAGATTCGATACTTTGTTCGACTCGGATAAAATCCGTTTCCATCGATGGAGTAGGAAAATTCCAACCCTGTTTTTGTATGGAATAATTTGTTTTGATATGCTTTTATTCTTGAAAATATTTCTCTAAATACTGGTTTATTCATTTAATCACCTCATTATTTGTGATTATCCTAGTAACACGATTTCTTATAAGCATTTCTAGATCAAGGGAAGATATTTATCTTAATACTCTGCTATATACCTATGGTATTTATATACTCTGACTTACTTACATACCTACTCATAATTACATACTTAACCTAACTTACATACCTACTCATAATTACATACTTAATCTAACTTACATATATACTCTAACTTACTTACATACTTACTCATAATTACATACTTAACCTAATTTACATACCTACTCCTAATATCTGATGATAAAGCTAGGTTGTCCATCCAATAGCCTTCATAAACACCTGTGGTGACACTATACGGACATCATAATCAAATACTGTTTTGCAATACCCCTCTATTCGTTTACTCCACACTGGTTGGGGATTATCTAACCGAATGAACATTTCTCCGTCTGTCAGTATCAATCCTACAGCACAATACTGTTGAGCATACTTATGGATCGCTCGCACTCGTAGCCGATAATTCCTATATCTTGAAAGGTTGTCGTACTGTTGATTGGTTATAATTTGAGGGATCAGCAATAATAACTGCTTCTTTTCTTCGTCAGCTTTCTTTTGTTTGGTGAGTATTTGCTTTTCAGGAAGATAAAATGGTAACACCATTATGATCGTGCTTGCTGTTTCCCACTGCAAGGAAGATTTTTTGCATATCTGCTTTTCTTTTTTAAATGAATCAAATAGACTGGTTAATCTCTTTCTTACCTCTAAAAATTCGTTCCAATCTTGCTTTTTATTTTGCTTTTTGCCACTGGATGAAGAGTAATAACAAATTTGATGTCCTGGTTTATGTCTAAAGTGATTATTTCCTAGTCCTGATAGGGCTACATATACCTCTTGTTGGCATTCGGGGCAATAGTACTGGTTTTCTCGCCTAGCGGATCCTGTACGAAGATTAGTCGCTTCAATTATTTGTCCAACAAGATTGGTAGCAAAATGCATTTCAGGTCGTACCTGATCATCATTTGACAACTGATGCCATATATAGGTGCTCTCAAGATAAACCTCGAAGAGCATCATAGATTGTTTGTGCTGATTTTTTTCCGATCTGTGGAATGGAATTTAATTGTTCTAGACTGGCATTAACTAATTTCTCCATCGTATTATAGTCGGAGCTTTCCACTGCAAATGCCCTTTTTGCCCCAATGCCAGGTATTGATCGAAACATTTCTCTGTTGGTATTTCTTTCTAACCCTGTGATATATCTACGAGTCTGCGTATAATTGACTGAAGGACGTTTCTTTCCATCTACTTTTGTTAGAATACAGTGTATGGCATACGCTATAGTCACTTCGACATTCATAACGGGAATGATTGCTATTTCATACCGAAAGACCATTTCGAGTATTGTGCTTACCACAGGTTTCAATCGAAACCGTTCATCACTCATGTTGCCTGCTAAGATTAAAAAACGCATTTTAAATAGGCTTTTAAGCCCGGAAATAACTAGCCCTATATCTAAGTATTATTCTTTTTCCATTCTAAGAGGTTTTAGCTTGCACATCAAGTGTCAAGTTTTTTAGTGAGCTTTTGAATTGAGGTATCAATTCCTCTCTTTTTTAATATATCGTACTAAGAATAGCATTTCATTGTTGGGGTTTAAAAAGAGTTTCAATCATCTTTCTAAATGTTGCACCCATCGTAATAATTTCTCTTTGAAGCTTCTTCTCTTTATTACTTCTTCCTAGTATTATTTCATTAATCTGAGAGGTAAAACTAAGAAGTTCTTTCATATAGTTGATAAAAGGCTCAACTTCTGGCTTTCTAACTTGTTGGGGATCAAAAACACCTCCTTTCTTAGTATCAATTTCAACATATAATCCCCGTTGCCTTTTCTTCTCTAATAATCTTGGATCGATTTCAAATTCTTCAATCTGATCAATAGTCTCTAAGAGAGTAACAGATTCTCTACTATTATCTTGTTTTAATAATGAAATCATAGATTTTGTGTGTTTTTTTTCAGAAATTTTCCCTTTCAGAAATTGCATTGATAATTCCTTAGCTTCTTCTTGTTTGTCAGAAGTTTCAAACCAATCACTATAAATAAGAATGAATAGTATTTGAATTGCAGAAATATGCTTATATGGATGATTCCTTCGTGGACTATTGATATATTCTTCATATTTTAGCAGTCCCATGAATATAAACACTCCACTCCACCATTTACTCCATTCTTCTAAAGAGAGAACTGTTAAAGCGTAAGCATGGCCACACGATCCGTTGCTCATTAGTAAAATTGCGTCATTAAGCAGACTTTCAGCATTCTGATGAGTAGACCTACAGAATCCTCTTGTTACTTGTCTTGCTTGTTTCTCATCTTCATACCATTTCATTTAGTAAAGCTACTGATCCCTCTTTTAGTAAAATAACGGAAGTCGGTCAGAAATGATGCATACAGGCACTATCCCATAGGGGAATGCTATATTATTCAGTATCCATGAAAAATGCTTAAACTATTCGTTTCTGCGGGTAGTAGTGGAAAGTCACCGTCACTCCACATCCGCCTTAACACAACTGGACTCCATTTTTGAAAAAAAAATCAGATTGTAATTATTCCCTCGAATATAACACTCATCGGATCAGATATTATTGCACCTGATGAAGATCTCCGTTACAATAAGGACACTTAGCTACACCAACATCTCGAGATTGGTCATAACAGTCGGAACAAACCGTTCTTGAACATTTTCCACACTCATAAGCGGACTCGGTAGCAGGATGCTGTTCGTTATCTAATTGACAAAAAAAAGATTTACGTTGTACCTTTTGGGTACCTTTAATTGCAGGAGGAGGGACTTGGGATTTGAAAGAGATAATCTCTCCTTTCAAAATAATAGGACTACCCTCAGGAAGATTCATAAACCAATCCATGAAGTATTTGCTTTCAGAAAATCCCATAACTGCCATAAATTCATCTTTATGGATATGATCTACTCTTTTCATTAGTTTATCCAGAATTTTTTCAAGTTTCTGTTTTTCAACCCAATTAGAATGCTTTTTCATTTGCATGTGCATTTCAGTAAATTTATGCTCAATATTTTTTATAATTTCACGCTTATTTTGTTTAATCTTTTTCCCAAATTGATCTTTTCCAGGTTTAAAATTAAAAGTATATGTTTTTCCATCTGCTTCAACTGTCAGACAATTAACGGTAAAGTTTTTTATGGGGGTAAAGTCTTTTCTGATAGGGGTACAATGAATAGTGGAAATAATATGAATGGGAAATATGTAATCATGACGTCTTGTACCTGTTTTACGAACTCCTTTATGAATATCTATTCCATCCACTAAAAAACGTTTGTTGGTAAGGACGAAAGTAATTTGCGATTCATTCCAGAATAATACTTCTTCATCTTGTATGAGCATTTTCACAAATTTATGTTTTGATTTCATGCCTCATTGTACCTTCTTACGCTGTCCTCTGTGGGATTAATAAAAAAAATCAAGTCACAAAGTTCTTTCTTCTACCTGTTTCTTCTAGATCCATCAATGTTTAATTTACTGTTAAATATGCGGTAAACATCTTAAAAATTTTTCTTTTGTTAGATTTAGACGCTAGTTAGCTCTTTCTTTTTGGATTTAGGCTGAACTACAAGCCCTAAATTCCCCTGTTCGTCCAATATCACTCTATCTACTTTCATAGGTTTTTCTTGATTGTAGAAATTGATTTTGTATTCATCCTCATCCACTATGGCGATACTGGTCAATTTGGTTAAAGCAATTTTATTCTCACTAAACTCTTATATTGGTTTCTTTTCACATTGTCACATCCGCAATTCTAACAGTCGACCATTAATAAACAGCCAATCCTTCCACTTTTTATAAGCAGGCATTATCGATTCTATCAATTGCCAGAACTGAGGGGAATGTTTGGGTTCTTTCAAGTGACATAACTCATGAATAACCACATAATCAATCGCAGAGATAGGTGCCATTATTATTCGCCAATTAAATATTAATTTTCCATCTTTTGTGCAACTTCCCCACCGAAGTTTTGTATCACGAAGGTGTAATGATGTTGGTTTTTTCCCAATGAGTTTTGAATACCTTTCTACTCGTTCCAAGAGAAATTTATCTGCTTTCGTTTTATACCATTTGACTAGATAATCCCTTATTTTTTCTGTTTTCTGATCTTCAGATAATTGGTCATCAATATAAAGATGAATGACACCTCCGACAAATGAAATTCGATTCCTCCTTTTATTTTGCGGATGGATTCTGATTCGATAGAGTTTGTTCTTATAAAGAATCTTTTCTCCACTTACGGCTTCTCTATATTTAGGAACTGGTTTTTTTACTAATTCTGTCTGATTAACCTTTTCTGCAATCCATTTCCTCTTTTTATTGACTGTTTCAGAAATTCTATTTTGATCTACTCCAAAAGGTGCACGTACAATTACCTCTCCTGACGGTTCAATAATAATCCCTATTGTCTCACGTTTGACCCGTACAACAGAATAAGGAATTTTTTTATCGCCAAACGTTATTACAGGAGGGGAGGTTGTCATATTTTCTACCTTATTATTAATTTGCAAAATGTGTTTTAGCTAAGGTTACCACTTCTTGAGCTAAAACATTCAAGCGTTTATTATCAAATTTGTGAGACCAATCTTTTTGCAGGTTGCGAATATGTGTTTTAAGAGCTGATCGGATCTGTTGGATCACGTGAGACCTTTTACCCCAGTCAACTAACAAAGTAAAGGATTCAATTTGTTCTAATAATTCATAGGTGAATGTAACCACAGCTTTTTCATCAGTAATATTCAAATCTTCTAGATCTTTTTTGAAGAGGTTAAAGAAGGCCAATTCAGCAGTATTTAATCCTAATTGTTTTGCCACATCAGGATTAGCCCTTATTTCATCTACAATGGCTTTTAGAAGGTTAATTTTCTCTGCTAAGGTAATTCGTTCATCATTATAATCATCAATAATTTGTTTTAACCGTTTACTTAGACTTTCATAAAAAGTTGGGTCTTGATCAGTTTTAACTGAGATTTCATGGCGTATAGCATGTTCCATTTCACTAGCTCGTGATTTTGGGGATTTGAACTTGTTTACAGCCTCAAAAAATTCATCAGAAAGAATAGGAACAGGTTCCACTAATTGGATTATGCCTAAGGAACGGATATGATCATCAATAAGTTTCTCAACCTTTTTCCCACACCCCTTGATATTTAACTGCTCATCTCGTGTTCGAGCTCGTAGAGCACTGATTATTTTCTCTAAGAATTTCAAATCATCGAGATAAGGTTCTCCTCGAGGATTAGGTAAGATAATATCTAATGTAATAGCGAAATGTTTGAAATCAGCATAAAAAGCATTTTTCTTGTCTTCGGGAAGAAGAGTTAAGACTAATTCTTCAAGGTTAGTCTTGTCAAGACCTTCTAAATGTCCCATGACTTTTTTATGATACTGTTCTAAAAGGGGAAGTTTATTTTCAATAGGAGTCATAACACCTTCAACATCAGCAGAATCAAAGATGTTTAAAGCCTCCTCAAGATTTAGGGAGACTCCATAATAATCCACAATTAATCCATACGTTTTACCTTCATTTGTCCGATTGACACGAGCGATAGCCTGTAGCAGGTTATGTTCCCGTAGTGATTTGTCCAAATACATTACTTGTTCAACAGGTGCATCAAATCCTGTTAATAACATATCACAGACAATAAGAAATTTCAATGAACTGTCAGGATCTTTAAAACGGTCAATCGCGTTCTTTTGCTCAGTTCTATTACTGAAATAAGGAATATTCTTTTCCTCTTCGTCTTCATCGATAAGAGGGAACTCATCTAAGTCTAGATCATTAAGGTCTACATTTTTCTTAGAGGTTTCGGAAATAGTAATTGCTGATTCGGGGCCATGAAACAGATCCAAGTAGTATTTATATCTACGAGTTAATTTCCGTGAACCAACCACAATCTGAGCTTTGAATCTATTGGGTGCAATAAATTTTTCATAATGATCAATAATATCCTGACATACTTCCTGGACACGTTGTTTGGCTTGTACCACTGCTCGCTTTGTACCATACTTCTTTTTAATCTCGTTTTGGTCTTCTTCTGATTTATCCGTAAATACTCGTTCAAAAATTTTATCTAATGATTCCCCCTCGACTAAAAGCTTGGGCATTCGACTTTCATATAAGATATGGACAGTCGCTTGATCATCAATGGCTTGTCGGATATTGTACACATCAATAAATGAGCCAAATTTTTTAACTGTTTTCCCCTTTCCCACTGTAACAAGTTCATTTTGTTCAGTTCGGGCAAGAGGTGTACCCGTATAGGCAATATAGAATGCATTAGGCATACTCACTTGCATACAAGTTGCATAGAGTTTGTACTGAGAACGATGTGCCTCGTCTACCAATACAATAATATTTTTACTGGTATTAACATCAATAAATTCCTTGCAAATCCGTTCAGGGTCAATTGTACCTGTTTCTTCTTCAAATTCATCGCTATCATCTTCCTCGTCAGATTCTCTAGTAATTTTTCTAGTGGTTTTTCGTTTCCGAAATTTCTGAATAGTGGTGAAGACGGTCTGACCTTGACCATTTTCGATTAAATCAATTAAATGTTGCCAATTAGCTGCTTCGACAATATTGGGAAAGCCACAGGCAGTAAAAGTTTCTTGTAACTGTCCCACGAGATCAACACGATCACTGACAAATAAAATAAGTGGATTCTCCAATTTGGGTTCACGCCGTAGTTCAACAGCAGTGAAAAGCATAGTTAAGGATTTCCCTGATCCTTGGGTATGCCAAATTGTGCCACCTCGCTCAGATGATGTCAAGATACGATTTAATGTCTTCTTAACTGCTCGAAATTGTTGATAACGACCTAATTTTTTGATTAATCTCCCTTGAGTGTTTTTTTCAAATACAATAAAATTTCTGATTAGATCTAATAAATTATGGGGTTCAAGCAATCCATAAAGAAGAATATCTTGAGGAGTGGGGGTTGTTGATTTTCGTCCAGTTTGCTTAATGATCTGAGATAATTTGTCAGGAGTAAGAGGATAGGGATCATTCCATTCTTTGAAATGCTCAAACTTATTGTGAATAACACCATATCGAGTTGATTGACCACAGGAAGCAATGAGAATTTGATTATAATAAAAAAGTTTGGGAAAATGTTTTTGGTAATACTTAAGATCTTTAATGCCATTGGTTAGGGGATTACTGATTAAGGGGCTCTTACATTCAATAACCACAAGAGGAATCCCATTAATAAAGATAATAATATCAGGAATACCTCCTTGAGTAGCCTGGGATGATTTAATTTTAAATTGATTTACACAGAGAAGATCATTATTTTGGGGTTCATCCCAGTCAATTAATTTTACAGCATGATTACGTCTTCCCCTCCCATCACCTAAATCCTGTTCAACCATAAGGGCAGTAGGTATAGTAAGAAATTCCCATACCGTTTTATTGAACTGAATTGTTGAAGCTGTACTAGGAATAGTTAATTTACGAATGACTTGAGTAATATTATAGTCATTAATCCTGGGGTTGAATTCACGAATTTTTTGGGTTAATCGACCTTTCAACAGTACCTCCCGAAAACTCTTACGTTCGGGATGACTATCAGAAGGAATAAACTCCTGACCCTCAAGATGGGTATAATTAAGTTGTGTTAATAACTCTAAAGCAGGTTTTTCGGAATTTTCCCACTCACTCCACTTGGATAAGGTCAGTTTATTCACTCCCACTTAATTGATATGAGCTCTCTTCTTTCCTGTCAATAATTGTTGCATAAGACCCTTTTTGACTCTTTTTAATTCAAATAGGTGTTTATCATTTGATTGGATAATACCATCCACATTGGAGAGAATAGCTGCAATTTTTTGTTGTTCTAAAGGAACCTTAGGGATCAAAAAATACAAATTCTTTTGTGCGGTTATTGGTACTTGGTTTCGAGTTGATTGAGGCATAATTCTCTTTAATTGTCTTTGAAAAATATTTGATTGCATGAAATAGAAAACAAAATCTCTATTCAAGAGTTCTCTATTGATTCGATACATTGTTATTGACGTACTGGCAATATATTTTGGACCATTATCTGGAATGAGACCTACTCTTCCTACAGTTGCATTATGTGCAAGAATAATGTCACCAGGTTCTCCGAATCCTTTTTGTAATACTTTTATGTAATCGTGAGATATTAAAGAAGCTTTTTCAATTTGCACTGATCCTTTTTCGTCTATTTGATTTGCAGAAATGTAATGAAGTCCTGGAGAATAAAAATGATGTTTTCTGGGATATAAACTCCCATGGTTTCCATCCTGCAATTTAAGGATGATTCTGTCCTCAATTAATTTCTGAATTTTGATTATATCCCATTCCTTTGGGATAAAACCTAATCTCGTCTCTTTAAATTCCGTATGACCGATGCCTTCGGTAAAAAACCGTTGCATGAGCCCTTTCTTAAGCAGCTGTAGTTGATCGATCAGTTGTTGGGTTTGGTAAATAATTATATCAATATTTGATAGAATTTCTCCTATTTTGATTTGTTCTCCGTGGGAAGGTGGTAAAAAGACTCTAAAATTCTCAAAAAGTGATTTCTTCACAATAGGGACTGCAGCTACACCTGCCAGTTGCTTTAAATATTTAGCTCGATATAAAATTGCATAATAAAGAAAAATTGGATCGATATTTTTGTTACAAATCACTGCATTAATTTGTTGATTTGTTATGCACCGATTACTCACTAATGCAACTTTCCCTACAGTTGAACCAATACAAACAGTTAATATTGTATTTCTTTGTAATATTCTCCCTGTTTGCGCTCCTTTTTCTGAAACATATCTTAAGAAATTATTTACATAAAGATTCTCGTCTATACTTCCAGGTGTTATAAATGGAACGTCTAGTTTATCCCAATATTCCATAACCTTTGTTGAAGGTGTTTTCCCAGTGATTACCTTTCCTAACGATCCTATTTTTTCAATTTTCCAAGACTCTGGAATATCCTTTTTAAGACTCATTTTCTTTCCTTTCTAATTGAAACCTAATTCTTTGAAATTCTCATCAAATATTGTTTCTAGATGTTTTCTTCTTTCCTTTATATTCCTTAAATTTTGTAAATGAAAATTAATATCAATAATTTCTTCTTCTGGGAGAATATCTATATAACGTGACACATTGAGATTATAATCATTCTCTTTAATTTCTTCTAGATCTATAATATCTGAAAATTTCTCAAAAAATGATTTGTTTCGATAAGTAACTACAATTTTTTCAATATGCTCTGTTCGAAGGAAATTTTGAGCTTTTCCCTCTTCATATTCATTCTCTGCATGAATAAAGAAGATTTTCTGTTTTAAAGTAGGAGGTTTATTCTTATTGATAATTATCAAACATCCTGGAGATCCAGTGTTATAGAAGAGATTAGTTGGTAGTGCAATAATTCCTTCAATCAAATCAGCTTCAACAATTTTTTTGCGAATATCCCCTTCACTACCCCCTCTAAACAATACTCCATTATCTAACACAATCCCCATTCGTCCTACATGATTTAAAGTTGCTACCATGTGTTGTACCCACATCCAATCTCCCGAGCTCTTTGAAGGTAATCCATATTTCAACCGTCCAAAGCGATCACCACTTTTGTCGAAATTCTCTCGATTCCATTCTTTCTGATTCCACATGGGATTAGCAATCACCATATCAAAAAGCATCAACTGACCTTCCTCAAGTAAGGGGTCAGTCATGGTATCACCATGTTTGATATGTGAATCAAAGATATGATGAAAAAGAACATTCATTTTTGCGATTGCCCAGGTATTCACATTTTTTTCTTCTCCATAGAGCGAGAGATTTTGATAATCTTTGCCATTAGCTTTGAGATAATTAACACATTCAACTAACATTCCACCACTCCCACAAGCAGGATCACAAATTCGCATTCCTTCTTTTGGATCCAAAATACTTACTAGTGTTTGTACTACTCCTTGCGGGGTATAAAATTCTCCTCCCTTTTTCCCTGCGTCGTCAGCAAATTGTTTAATCAGATATTCATAGGCTCGACCTAAGATATCTGGTTCCGAGAGGTTGGAATCGGCTAAATTATACTCATTCTTACTAAAATGAATGATTAATTTCGCTAATACCGCGTCAGATAATCTTCGCGGATCTTCAAACTGGATGGGTGTTAATACTCCCTCTAATTTCTCAGGGTTTTCCTTCTCTAATTCCTCAAATGTTTTATCGATTGCATTCCCAATGGCTTCTGATTTCTTGCGGATTAATCCCCAGCGAGCTCGTTGAGAGACGAAAAATCGATAATTATCGGGATCGTTTAATTCTTCTTCAATTTCATCTTCGCTCCTTCCTTCATTTTTTCTTTTTTCAATGATACTCTTTCTCTCTTCATCAAATTGATCCGATAATCGTTTTAAAAACAATAATCCGAAAATATAGTGTTTATAATCTGCAGAATCAATACTCCCGCGTAAAATATCTGCTGATTGCCATAAAAAATTTTCTAATTTATCCAATGTTAATTTATTTTTATCATTATTTCGTGAATTGGAGTTTAAATATTGATCTAGCATTTTAATCGAAGGACTCCTATTGAAACATATTTTTTAATTGTTAAAAAATCATTGCCTGACTTAATAAAATATAAAATGAAAATGTTATAAATTAATGTTTCACTTGGATAAAAACTTGAATAGTTTATTGCAAATAACTTTTTCATTATAGGAAAATTCGGAATTCTTATTGATAATTGGGATTAATTACTTCAAAGGATTGAGATTTTGAGTGGACGAGCTGTTAGATTTATCTTTGGAAATTCTGTTTGGAGAAAATAAAATAACAAATCTATCAGACATTATGAATAATGATTTTACATCAAGCATTCTTGAATCAGCTGATAACGTAACAACATATATTCCTGAACAGTTTTATTTCATTGAAAAATTCGATAATAACGTGCATTTTTCAGAGTACAACGATTTTTTTTCATTTGGAAATAAAAAGTATGATCTAAGTGATTATAAGTCATTTTTAAAAGATTTTTCTTTTGCTATTGTAGAAAATGGGGTTAGAAATCTTATAAATCAGATAATTTCGGTTTTTAAAGTAGTATTTAATGGTTTTATTAGTAAAAATTACCCTAATGTATCTATGAGTAATATTATGGTCAGTAAAATGAATACTATCCAATCTCCAATGAATTGTATGAATAGATTGGAATTGGAGAATTTCTATTTTGATGTTACTACCTATTGGAAAAATGATACAACAATTTTTGGTGTATCAATCAATATTGAGAAATTTAGATTATTTATGTCTATACCAGAATCTTCATTGGTTCATCAAATTCTTGACTCAGAACATTCAAAATTGTTTATCGATGTTTATAATGAAATAATAAAAGAAATGGAAAATGTAAAAGTAAGAAAAAGTGATTTATCTCTATTAATAGTAGATATTCTGAAGGAGCTAATTAATTATAGGAAGAAAGTAAAAAATAATTATTGGATAAAAACTAAAGATTTTGATAAAGAAAAAGTATTCAGAGAAGATCTATTCAACTATCTTGGTGAAGAGGGAAGATTTCCTGATAGAGTAGTAGAAGAAGTGAGAATAGGAAAAGGAATAGATGATATTTATATAATCGGATTAAATGGAAAGGAAAATATACCATTAGAATTAAAACTAATCGATAACAAAGTTGAGTATAAACATCAAATCCCTAAAAATATACCACAAATAACTCAATATTGTTCAGGGTGTAATTCTAAATTTGGATTTTTAATCTATCTTGAAACATTTACGCAAACTGGTTCTGAAAATCCTGATTTTAATGACTTTGCAGTTGTGATTCCTCCTGATAGCATATTAGAAGGTTTGAATGTCAAAGAAAAGATTATTATTATAGTTATAAGGATTCACGGTGGACAGAAGATTAATCCCAGTGAGTTATAACCGTTTATCCTTTAAAGCATATAATAGTAGAAATTAACTTATTTCTGGGTTATTCTGTTGTACTGACCTTAGCAAATCTTCAAACTCTTCTAAACTTAGAAGTGAAGGTTCCTCTTTTAATCGATTTTCTATTTTAGCCTTACAAATATCCCAAGGACACTTAAGTAAATCAGGAGAATCTAGGAAGGCGGAAGCGGAAGAAATACAAGCATATTTGTGTAATAAATCAAAAAAAAGTAAAAGATTTTTATTACATGTCATTAACCAAGTTTTAACATATTCTAACCATGAAATATCCCAAAATGATGGATTTTGAAGAATCTTTTCAACTAATAAATTTTTTAATTCCTTTAATTCCTTGATAAACTCAATATAATCAAACCAATGACCACGATCACTTATAGATTTCCAGTTGAGATTGATAAATTCTTCGAGATTGATAAAGAATACTAAGAATTCTTCTCCTACATCCTTTAGGTCTCTAAGAGTATCTCTCCAATAACGTTTTGCAGATTCAATTGCTAATTCTTGGAGGTCAATGTCATTGAAAATTCCTCTAAAATATTCATTCCTGTTAATTAATCCTTCTCCTTCCAAAACTTTGAAATCCTTATAAAAATCAATGATATAACTAAAATAATATTTATCAGACTTTAGTTTCTCAATCAGATACATTTCTAACTTCTGATAAAATTCTTGTTCTCTCAGAATGTCGTTCATTTTTGGTGTTCATAAATTCAATTATCACAAGCTAAAAATCTAGCAGTATGATTTCTTCCCCTGAATGAATCAACTTTTTCACTAGCCTTTGAATACTCTATGAATTTATTTTTATATATTGCAGAAATATAATAGCCAACGTTAAATGACTTACTAATGTCGTAAAATGGCACTTTTATCTGGATTTGTTTAAACAAATGAAATCCTATCATTTATGAATACACTCTTTAAGTTTTAAGAATTGATATAATCGCATGGAATTATGAAAACATAGAAGAATGGTAATTGACTATCTTTAGGAGTTAGAAAGTCTGTTTAATATGACTAAATTCGATCCATTTAATAGATTGAATGAAGAAAATATAAAGGAATTTTTTCTAGCTACTCAAAAAGATTATACTGTTATATGACAAATGGAGTGAGTAGAGATGACAATGTCACAAAAATCTATATTGAATAACAAATATTTTGATTTTCTAAGAGGTTATTCCTTTTCTATAGGATTTTTTTCAATATCTTTGATCGCAATTTATTTGATTGATTATCAAATCCTCTTATTAGTATCAGCTGTTATGTTAACAGCTTTTTCAACAAGATTCTTAGGAAGATGTGAAGATTAAATAACAATACTCTTTGGATAGTGATTAGAATTTTCTCTTATTGTAAATAGATAAGTATCTGAATACTCATTTTCATTACTAATTCAGTCTGCTTGAATTTATACTTTTCTAATACAAACAAACGATAGATTCATTATCTTAATGAATTTATTAAAATTCGGGCCTTTCTGTGAACTCCAAAGAAAAGATTGATTTTATGGTCAAAAATTGCCCTAAACCTATAAAATGGTGGAAAATAAATAGCTCTGTTAATCCTATAGAAATTTTTATGATTTGTCCTTTGAATAAATCTCAAAAAAAGATGAAAAGGACATATTTACGATTAAAAATTTGGAAACAGCTAATTTATCAGCACACTAATCTCAAACCTACATTCCACCTCTGTTTGTATGATGGGGTAGTAGGAAAAAGTCATGTAGTAAATTTGCTGGCCAAAGAGCTGCCTACACCAAGTATGGTAAAAGAAATCACCTTTAATTTTACTACAAAGAGAACTAATATTAAATATCGTGTTAATAAGGGGAGTAAGAACTTTTTATGGGTACTGAATCGTGTCGAAAAGAAAAACCCTAAGCTCTTCACTATTGAGATGCCCAGACTCAAAAAACCTATGGAATTAGAAACGTTTTTGCGAAAAGAGTTAAGATACCCTTCTTAAGACGATTTTCGAAATTTTTTTAGAATCTCTTCAATTTTTAGATAGGAATTTAATTCTGAATTTTGATTTGAGTTATTTGTGATTTATTTTTACATTTTAACTCAAGAATTTATTCACCAACTTTCACTTCCGAATTTTTTTCCAGGATTCACGGAGTTCGGGGATAATCCGCAATAGTTTCATATTACACCTTCTTTTTACCCATTCTAGCTGCATTATTTGATAGAAGATTATTGACAAGCAAATTAGAACTATTAATTCTTAAGCATCAGTATAGTGAAAATCAAGAGAGGGAATAAATGAAAGTAATTTAGTAAACCAATCAGGACAGGGAAATAATCACTTTAGACATAAACCTTATCATAAAATCTGTTATTACTCTTCATCCAGCGGCAAAAAACGAAATAGGAAACAAGATTGGAACGAATTTTTAGAGGTAAGAAGGAGATTAACCGATCTATTTGAGCAGAAAGAGCTTATATACAAAAAATCTTCCTTGCAGTGGGAAACAGCAAGCACGATCATAATGGTGTTGCCATTTTATCTTCCTGAAAAGCAAATACTAACCAGACAAAAGAAAGCTGACGAAGAAAAGAAGCAGTTATTATTGCTGATCCCTCAAATCATAACCAATCAACAGCATGACAATCTCTCACGATATAGGAATTATCGGCTACGAGTGCGAGCGATCCATAAGTATGCTGAACAGTATTGTGCTGTAGGATTGATACTGACAGACGGAGAAATGTTCATTCGGTTAGATAATCCCCAACCAGTGTGGAGTAAACGAATTCAGGGGTATTGTAAAACAGTATTTGATTATGATGTACGTATTGTGTTTTCCCAAGTGTTTAAGGAATCGATACTATGGGGAACCTAGGATTAGTATCCTTAAATTTATGTTCATCATTTTATAAATTCATACTTTTACTACCTGATAAAAGTGAAAAGCAATTCATTTTCTTGAATCGGACTGAGGGAGGAATTGTAAGCAGAGAGTCGCTGGTGAATGAAAGAAAAACCAATTATTACTATTACAGCTCTGAAATTAATGAGACTATAAAAGAAGCATAACTATAAATATAAGGATGGATAATTAATCCAATCGATTCTTCAAAAACTGATTACACACACACCACAATGGTTGGGACTCGACTAAGAGAGAAGAATAATCTTAAGATAGATGATGATATGAGTCTAGCTGACGAAAAACGAAAGAAAAATAATAACATGCTATGGAGAGTTGTCGGAATGGAAAACTTCTTTTTTCGGAATGGAAAACTTCTATTAAGATTTTTACTTGATCCCTCAAGTGGTATAAATTTTCTTAAATTTTCACGAAATCTTTACTGACCTTCCCAAAGGAGGTAAAACGGGAATAATTCTCTGATAATGGTTAATAGTTCCATTTTCCCTGATTATACAGATAATACGTTGAAATTCTTCCTGTTCAATATCGATTATTGGCGTTACAATAGCCAAGATATCTAGATCCTTTCTCCATTCTCTTAGATCGGAACTAATTTTATCAACTAGACTATCAAGAGATTCTTTGGTCTCAGAATAAGTTACCAATATCGCTGCTTTAGCAGGAGTATCCCGCAGCTTCTCAAGAGATCGGTTTAGGTTTTTCCCCGTTTCGCTTTCTAAATGAAGAAAAATCTCCCGAATGTTATTTTTTCCAAGTCTATACCAGACTAAGTCATTTCTTCCATGACTATACATTTTTTCCAGTTCAATTTCAAATCCTAATAATCTCCCTAATTGAGCAAAATGGTTAATTACAAAATAAGTCCAGGTGGAATCAGTCTGAATAACCTTTCTGTCTAAAGGGTTAACCGCGGTAGCTTCTACATATCCCTCATATAAATCGTAAAGGTCAAGTTTGAACGTAATTTTATATCTCTCCTTTAATTTCAACCATTTGACTAGACTTAAATCAATAATGATTCACCCAGAAATGATTCTCTCAAATTCACCCAAATTTCCACGAAAATCATCCTCCTTATGAGGAGGAAATAGATATCGGTGTTTTAAAAAACTAGGAAAGTAATAGTGGTTCTCTCTATTAACGCATAACCATTCCAAAATGTGTTTCTGTTTAATCTTAAAAATACACAGAAGGAACTTGGCATAGTCCCTTGAACTCAGATATGTTAAATTTGGCGTTCTCTGCCACTTATTCATGCCTCCATGAGATTGTTTTTGTGAAAGAGAAAATGCTGATTGCATATGAGGTCTAAGCGATAATGGGGTGGTAGCTTCTGAAAGATTGATCAACCTCTGATATGGACCGTCCCATACACCTTTCGCAATCTGTTCATCACACCTTACTCCATAGATGAATACATATCCGTGATCATCTTCGACTTTTTCTTTGGGAATACTGGTTTTTTTGTTGTATTTGGAGGCAAAGCATAGTGCAATTGGTATACTTTCTACTAAATCGATATATCTTGTCTTTTTATCATAGTGTTGCATTATGGATTCCCAAGCAAGCATATTAGGTATGGATTTTCCAATAAATGTGCTCTTATTTAACCGCTGGAATCCTCTTATTTGGTCGTCGAGTTCAGCGGTTTTCCATGGGAAATCTTCAAGGTCAATTAACTGCTCTACTTTCTTTTCTTCGGATAATAGGATTTTCCAAGGTGAATTATTTTGTGAGAAGTCAAACTTGTCATTTATAATTTCTGTTAGTTGGTAATTCTTTCGTGATAATCTGAAGATTTTAGGTAATTGGATATAGCCATAGCTCTTTTTTTGGCCACGAAGGAGGATACGTAATTTTCTATCGCTGAAATGAGATTTTAGTTCCCCAATTATCTGCACGACTTTATAATACGATAAGACTTCAATAACCGGGACTGTACCTTGGGATTTTGCTGTTCCGTCTGTGGCAATCGTATCTAGTGCTAATTCATATGTCTGTTTTGAATCAATTGTTTCCTGAAGAAGATAGGATACTTCCATCCTCCAAGCGTCAAAATCTCTCAATGTCATCACTGAAAATTTTCCTTCAGTATTTGACCATTTTCCTGAAGCACTTTTTTCAGAAAGCTCCGTCGTTTTAAAATTTTCCTTTTCTGTCGCAAAGGGAATTCAAATGGCAGGGTTTCAGTTTTCTTTTCCTCTTCATATGCCAAAATGATTATCCCCCAGACTAGTGTATCAAAATTGGTTTGTTTCATGCGCTTGAATTCTTTTTTCTCTGAGATCACCGAAATTAATTCTGTGGTTCGCATCTGAAGCTTCTCTACATCCTCATTTGATAGTGAGGTGATTGTTTGAAGTGTCTGTGTCATCATTCGTCTAAGATAAGCCACTTTCTTCTGAAATCTCATCTTTTGTTGTTGTAATTTCTCAGCAGAATCTAAATAATAGTCCCCTTCTCGCTTCAATTGTGTAACTATTTCTCTCTGTGCTCCTCCTGAGTCTTTATAGCGTATTTTTGTTAAATCCAGTTTTATGTCTCGTGCTTGCTTGTATA
>SDBT01005753.1_pt1 | contig 20730 bp, 17 predicted proteins | sample 2277101 | NCBI WGS metagenome assembly SDBT01 (sample SAMN10404973, study PRJNA504765) | marine sediment metagenome | isolation source: marine sediment core GS10_PC15, 103 cmbsf | place: Arctic Ocean: Southern Knipovich Ridge | collected 2010 | reverse complement strand
AATGGAGATTAACAATGGAAAGGAAGAAAAAAGACGGTATTCTGATTTTGGAGTTGAATGGAGAGTTTGATCTTGAGTTCGCTAATTATTGGCAAGAACACACAAATGGAAAGGAATCGATAGAAGAAGGCGTGAAAAGTGTGATTTTGGACCTTGCTCAGGCCTCTGGCGCAGACAACCAGGCACTTCGTTTAATGATTACTCTTCGCAATGATCTACGTAGAAGGAAGGGTTGTTTAGTTCTTTTAAACGTGGCTGGCGAGTGGCTTACTATGTTGGTTATAACCGATACTTATGACAGCTTCACGCATTTTAAGGATGAAGCTGAAGCAATCAAATATTTGACAGCATAGATCCAAAACCTAATCACCGAGTAATTCTTTCAAAGGAGGCAAAAGAAGAATCACTCGGTTTTTTAATTTTGAGTTATCCACAGTTGATAGATTTTTACAGGGGTTGTATGATTAGGAAATGAGCAAGAAATTTGTTGTTTTAATTGTTTTTATTTTGCTTCTCATAATTGGAGGAGTTTTTTTATGGAAAAAAGGTAGGAAAATAACCGGAAGTCCGGATGATTATAATGTCCTAACAACAGAACAAGGAATCATAGTAGAGAACAAAAAGGCAGGTCTACGGGTAAAAGTGCCTGATGGCTGGCTCGTGGAAAAAATAGAGGTGATGCAGGGTTCAGTGGTTTTTTACAGTTTTTTATGAGAGAGGAAAGGGCTTTATAGACCTATCTTTTTCAAAATTTCTTTAAGTTTATGAATATCTTTCAATAAGCTAACCTTCTTTGTTAATTTAAAACTTGCATTTTGATTTTTACCCATAGATACTAGGTTTCCAGCTAGCCCCGTTGCGACATCTCCCTTAGGCCACACATCAAAAACTAAATTGTTTGGAGTAACACCTAGACATAAAAGATAATCGTATTTAGAATCATAACGAATATGGTTAAACTGAAAAGAACCGGTAATATCTTCTGAGGCCAATTTAATTTCGAATTTCTTTCCGCTAATTTCTAAGTCCCAATCGCCTAAACGATTAGTCCTGCCAACGGTAAAACCTAAAGATTCTGCATATTTTTTTATAAATTCTTCCCCAGCGTCACCTTTGCTGCTATTCGGAAGATTTTTAAATGCTTCGTGAGGTTGTGATGCCCATTTTTTGTCTATCTTTTTATTTATTATAACCTCAAGAAAAATTTTGAGAGGTTCAGGCGTTGTGTGTTCCATTTTCTATTAGGGCTTGTTTAATATGATACATAGAAATATGCCTACAATTATGTGTTGCAAGATTACTGTATTTATCCCAATTGATACTTTTTAAAATTTTCGTGATTTTTCTTTTTTCTTTCATAATTATAATGCCATAGCCACAACCATATTTTACTTTTGAAAAATCATCAACCAACTTTGGATATTTTCCAAAGTATGTTCTTTGTAGAAAAAGACTGCAATCATTAATCTTACTCATCCCACATAATCTTTCTTTACGCAAATCAACCGTAAACAAATCTACAAAAGGATCACATACACTTAAATCTGGCAATGCGGGGGCTTCACCTTTTTTCCAAATTTGCCAAAGAGTATTTACCTGAGATCTATCTCCATTAGGTAACACAAATAAATCTTTGGGAAGTTTTTCTGAATGAACCAATTTCATTCCTGTCACTCTGTTTTTAGGACTGCCCTTGCCATCGCTTTGAAACGACATTGGTAAAATAAACCCTACATAATCACAAAATTCTGATGCACGATTTATAAAGGCTAATGCTAACCAACCCCTATACCCAAACGGGGGGTTGCCTATCGCCAGACAAGGTTCATCCTCTATAGTTGGTGTCCAAGTTAAAAAGTCCTGTTGGATATATTCTTTATTATATTTTTCAACATCTATACCGATGCGATTTTTTTTTGGTAAAAGGTTGTAAAAAGAACCAGTCCCCGCACTTGGTTCAATAATTTTGTAGTTCTTTAAAACCACCTTATCTTTTTTAAGAAACTTTTGCAATGAGTTCCAACAATACTCAGCTACTTCGGGCAGAGTATTGAATTGGTCTAGTCCGATTTCCCTGCCACGAACCCAGATAGGAATACGGTCAGAATTTTTCCAAGCCTTATCTCTAATAGCGATTGCGTTCATATTTGTATTATATCCTGAAATAGCAAATCAGGAAAGGGGATAACTTTACCGACCTTTTTTATGATATAACGAGAGTCTACTTCCATATCTTTATTATATCAGACATTAAAAACATAAAACAGTGGAAAGCCCATTTGCTTACAAAGAAGGAATACTTGCCAAAGTTTTTTCATTTGTCAGATAGTTAGTGAGTTTGTATGATTGAGAAATAGGCTATCCGAGAAGTTATCCCGATAGAGCTTCTTGACATTTAGAAAGAATAAAGGCAAATTAAAATATAGAAGAGATCTTATGAGAGAAAATACCCAAAAAGAAATTCTCAGAAAATTTGACGAAATAAGACCTATTTATGATGGTTTCACTCAAAAAATGGAAGAATTAGCCAAAGAGCTCTTAAATGCTTCTTCTATTGTAGTTCATTCTGTAACTTCAAGAACTAAAGGAAAGAAAAGTCTTATTGGTAAAATTCAAAGAGAAAGTGAAAAATATCAAAACTTAGAGGACATCACTGATTTATCAGCTATTAGGATTACTTGTTGGTTTTTAGAACAAGTTCCAATGGTGGCAAAATTAATGAAAGAAAATTTTGAGGTAATTGATAGGTTTTCGGTTGATAAAAGAGAGATAATGGATCCGGATAGATTTGGGTATTTATCTCTCCATTATATTGTTCGTCTTGCGCAGAGCAGAAAGACTCTACAGGAATATAAAAGATATACTGGTTTTTATTGTGAAATTCAAATAAGGACTATACTCCAGCATACTTGGGCAGAAATTCAGCACGACTTGGGTTATAAATCTCAAATAGGAATACCCAAGAGTGTAAAAAGAAGATTTTATAGATTAGCAGGATTATTAGAATTAGCAGATGATGAATTTCAAGGCCTGAGAAAAGACTTCGAACACTATTCTAAAATAGTTGAAGAGAGACTAGAGAGAAAGGATAAGGGGCTATTGATTGATAAAGTTTCTTTAGATAATTATGTGAAGAGGTCTGAAATAGTAAATAAAATAGACGGAGCTATTGTATCTTTTTTTGAAGGAAGAGCAAGATTAATTAGTCCAGTGCCCAGAGAAGAAGATCTGAAAATCCTTGAATTTTTTAGTATAAAGACTATAGACGAACTCGATGAAATTTTAAAAGAAAGATATCATGATATATTAAAATTTGCGAAAAAATGGATTAGGTCAGATAATTCTGGATCTATTAGAAAGGGAATCACAATTTTTTATTTGGGCTATGTTCTTGCTATAGAAACTCGCGATGAGGAAAAAATAAAAAGATATCTTCGTATATTTCCCTTTCCTTCTGTACAAAAAGTGGCAGAACGATTATTAGCGTTTTCTAAAGAACCACTTTAAATTCTATATTTTAATCTTTTTGTCTAACAAGATGCGTTAGGCGTAGAAAAACCACATATATTTCCACAACCATTATACTAGTTATGAGCATCGTCCAGCACGGGTCGATTTGAATCATTCATTTAACAAACAAAAATTTTATGAAAGTTGGAAATAAAGGTCAACTTTATTTCCTAAAAAATTCGCCAACCCCGCCAAAGTTTCTTTGAAACTTAGGTGGGCAAGAAGGCGGTTTTTTGGTAGAATGAAGATATGTAAAATTCGCGCCTGACTGGGGAACAAGAATACAAGGGACCCTTAAGGCAAATGGACAAGAAAACAAAAGGATTACTCTTACCTCAAGCATTGAACCAAATAACTGGCAGGGCCTTCATTTTGAGCCAACCAGCGCTAGTTCAGAACTGAATTGGACTGAGATTAAATACAACAGACCTATTTTAGTGGACAACACTTCTATTTCGTTTACAAATTCAACAGTGACTGATTATATGGACAGAGGAATAAAACTAGTTAATTCTTCTTCTGTCATTGAAAATTGCCAACTTTTAGGTTATGGAATTAACTCTTCAACAATAGGCATTGAAATTGAAGGTGGCTCGCCCTTCATTAAAAATTGCCTGATTACTAAGAGCAAACACGGTATTTTTATAACACAAGGCGCTTCTCCTTGGGTTGAAGCCAATAATTTTGAAGATAATGAAGTGCCTATTTACATTGACTATAATTCAGCAAAATTTCCTGTTTTTATTGATAATTCTGGAAGCAATAACCAAATAGACGTCATCTCAATTCGTGGGATTATCCCTGAGGATACGGTCTGGGAAAAGAACCCATTGCCCTATCTTATTCATGATTTTATTGATGTTTTAGAGAATACCACGCTTTCTATTGAGCCAGGCGCAACAGTTAAGTTTGAACCAAATGCCTCCTTGAATATCAAGGGAACTCTTTTGGCGCAAGGCACAAGCCAAGAAAAGATTGAGTTCACTAAATTTGCTTCCGGTTATTGGAAACGGCTCTATTTTTCTCCTTCCAGCGCTGATTCAATCTTGGAAAATGTTTTAATAAGTTATGGCGGTTCTGGTTATGGCTTTGGAGGCGGTGGCTCGGTTTATGTTGAGGACTCTTCTATTCAATTTCGTAATTCAACTTCCAGTCATAGCAATGGAGCTGGTCTTTATCTGGAAAATTCTTCTTCTACTGTGGCTGATTCCTATTTTTCAGATAGTTTAGGCGTGGGCAGTAATTACGGCTCTTTAGAGATTTATGGCTCTGATAGGTTTCCCGCGCTTGAAAATGGTCTAACCTTTGACAACAACTCTAATTATGATATCTTTATAAAAGACACGAATTGGTGTTTTGCCTTGCCTGGTTACTTATCAACTACTAACCATAATTGTCCATGAACAAAGAATTTTTAATTCAATTAACCAATAAACTTTACGAAATAACTCTGCTTTTTCCCAAAAAAGAGCCCTTGCGTTATAAAATGCGGGAAATAGCAGACGATATACTGGCTAAATTGCCAGAGAACAGTTCTCTGGCAATTCAACAGTTTGATGTGTTGGATGGTTTTTTTGAGGTGGCTAAGGTTCAGACCTGGGTTGCCCCGCAAAAAATCTTGAATTTACAAGAAGAATATAGTAAAGTGAGAAAAGTAATAGACGCAGAAACAGGGCCAGAAAAAGAACAGGAGAATATTATAGAACTGCCACAGGCAGAAACAGAGACATTCGAGAAGTCATCTCGAATAGATAATGGAGGAGATAATGGAGCAATGAACGGCCGACAGAAGATAATTCTGGATTTTCTAAAAGAAAACGGCCGAGCCCAAGTAGGACAACTTACCAATGTCCTACCTGAAGTAACTAAACGAACCTTAAGAAGGGATTTTAGGGATTTATTAAGGCAGGGCTTAGTTGAGAGAATAGGAGAGAGAAATGAGACATTTTATAGGTTAAAATGAGGAATCAAAGAAAAAAATTTGCTAAAATCTACGATAAATATATTGAAAAAATATATCGCTTTATTTTTTTGAAAGTTAGTTCCCAGGAAATAGCCGAGGATTTGTGTTCAGAAACGTTTTTAAAGGGATGGCAGGCATTCAATAGCCAGAAAATTAAGCATCCCCAGGCGTTTTTGTATAAAATTGCTCGCAATTTGGTTGTTGACCATTATAGGGAAAAAGGCAAAGTCCAGATTATTTCAGCTGAATATGCTTCTATTATTGACCCGCGCCAGGATTTAGAAAAACAAGCGATGTTGACATCGGATATTAACAATGTTAAACAGGCCATAGGTAATTTGAAAGACGATTACCAGAACGTGATAATTTGGCGCTATTTAGAGGAAATGTCTATTCCAGAAATAGCCCAGGTATTAGGTAGGACAGACGGCGCAACCCGTGTCCTACTCCATCGCGCTTTGAAAAACTTAAAAAATAAACTTGGCGAGGTGTAATACTTTTGTATTATTAACGTCATAATAGGTGTAAGGGCATATTTTGCCCATTTTCTTGCATATTTTTTCGTATTTTCTTCATTTTTTGTGTTTAAAAACGATTTTGTAGAAACAATTAGGACCCTTAAGCAAGTTAAGCCCAGGGAAGATTGGGTTGTTTTAACGAAAAAAGAGATTTTACCTAACCCGACCTTTAAATGGAGGCCGGTTTTTGCTGCTAGTATAAGTTTGGCAATTTTAATAGGGGTTTTTGTTTTATCGCAGAATTCCTTGCCTGGTGAAGCGCTTTATAAAGTAAAAAAAGTAAGTGAAAAGGGCCAGGTTTTGCTTGTTTCTAAAGCAAAAAAGCCCGAGTTTAAGCTTGGGTTGGCTAATAAAAGATTACAGGAATTAACTGAAATTGCCGAGAAAAACGGCGAGCAGGAGCCGGAACAATTGGCTTCAGCAGTGAGCGAATTTCAGGCAAGCGCTATTGAAGCGGCTAAAAATTTAACTGATGTAGGGGCAACTACTTCTTCTGACCCAGTAATGATGCAAAGAATTGTTGAGGAAACAAGGAAAATAGAGAAAAACAAGGCAAAAGTAAAGGCATTAGGCGTAGAAGTGGGCGCAACTGAAGAATTGGATAATGCCATAGCCCAATTAGTACAAAGGGAGATTGAAAAATTAGAAACACAAGTTTTGACTGATGCGCAAGAACAGGCCTTGCCCGAGATAAAAAGAGACTATGAAGCAAAGGATTATTATCAGGCGTTAGAGAAGATTTTATTGCTGAGTTATCCACAAGACAAATAATTTAGATAGGTTATACTGAAAAAATACTTAAATTTTGGAAAGTCGCGAAAGCAAATAAAAAAGGTCGAACGCGATGAAGAAAAAATAAATTGAAAAATTGAATTACGAAAAAAATGATTAAATTGAAAAGAAAAGTTTTTGCGATTGCAACATTTCTGACAATGCTTGGTATGGCAGCTGGACCTGGGATTGCCCAGGGCGCTACCATTGAAGAGCTGTTAGCTAGTATTGCCGCTCTGGAAACAGAGCTGTTGGCTTTACAAGCCCAAGTAGACGGCGGAACAGGCGCAACTGTTTCCGGTTGTACTATTACCAGTTTTGACCGAGCCCTGAAATTGACAATGACTGGCGACGATGTTAAGTGTTTGCAGATTGTTCTGAACACTGACAGCGCAACTCAATTGGGTTCATCCGGCGTTGGTTCTGCTGGAAATGAGACCAGTTACTTTGGTCCTTTGACCAAAGCGGCTGTTATTAAGTTCCAGGAATTATACGCTGATGAGGTTTTGGCTTCTTGGGGTTTGACCGCTGGAACTGGTTTTGTTGGTTCAACAACCAGAACTAAGTTGAATTCTATTCTTTCTGCAGGAACGACCGTAGATGATGATGATGATGATGAAGATACAGATGCAGAAGAAGACGAAGAAGACACAACTAGCACCTTTGAGGCAGGACTAAGAGTGGCTCTATCTGACGCTACTCCTATAGGACGTTCTGTGGCAATTGGCGCTTACGACAAGATTTTTGCCAAGATTAAGTTCACAGCAGGCACTTCCGAGGCATACACTGTCAACACTATAGTCATTCATAGAGATGGCTTGTCTGACACTGATGACATTTCAGAAGTTAAGCTGTACGACAATGGCACACCGTTAGGCACTACCCAGGCATTTAGTGTTACCACTTATAAGGCAACATTTTCAGGCCTGAACTGGGAGATTCCAGCGGGAACCACCAAAGTGCTTACTGTTAAAGCCAGCATTGACACAAGCACCAACAACGCAACTCAAGGCAACTCCCCAAGTATGGGTATTGCTTCTGCGTCTGACGTTGTTGTAGCAGACGGCACATCAGTAACAGGCAATTTCCCGGTCTACGGCAATGAAATGATGATTGCCGGGACTTCAGTAGGACAATTAGATGTTGATCAAAATGACAACAGCGTAGCCAGTGATGTAATCTCTGGTTCTACTGACCAGGAAGTTGGTTCTTTCAAGTTTACTGCTGATTCCACTGAAGGCTTTGACATTGAGGAAATTACTCTAACAGAAATTGGCACTTCAGTTGGCAACGACATTTCCAACATTACCCTGAAGTACTTAGGTGAAACCGTAGCCACTGTTGGTTCGTTAACTAACGGCCAGGCAACCTTTACAGGCAGTCCTTTGTTTAGTTTGAACGCAGGTATAGCCAAAAACATTGACATTTATGTTGATATTGCTTCAGATGTAATTTCAGAGAGAACTGTGAGGTTTGAGGTTACTGAATCATCTGATGTGACAGCTGTTGGCGATAATACAGGCGGTGTAGTTAAGATTACTTACAGTAGCGGTTCAACTTTCATTAATCGGCAAAGTTCCACTTGGACTATTAGACAGGGAACCTTGACTGTTGCTTATGACGGCGCTACTAATCTTTCCTCACAGGTCTATACTATTGGCGCTTCGCAAGTCATTCTTGCTTCCTTTAAGTTCAGCGCCGGCTCAAGAGAAGGATTGAAGATTACCAAACTGAAGTTCAATGCTACTGGCACTGACGAGACCTATACTGTTCGGGTTGCTGACAATGAGTTCCAGAGCGTCCAACTCTATATTGATGGTTCTGAAACATCCAGCGGCCATGTTGGCGGTATTTCAAGCGGCATTATAACCTTCCTTGATACTGGCGGTTTGTTTGAGGTGCCTAAGTCAGGCAACACTGTGGTTACAGTTAAAGCAGATATTACTACAGCGGCTGATACTGATGACGGACTTGGTTTCTACATTAGCGCAGTAACCAATATTAAGATGAAAGGTTTAGAGTCCGCGGCAGACATATTCTCTGACTCCAGCCACATCACGCTTTCAGGAATTGGCACCAATGACGCTGTTGTTCACGGCGTAAGAGAAAAGGGAACTTTGACTGTTGCCAATGAGCCAACCACTCCGGCAGCTAAAAGCATCCATCTGGGAGATGACGATTTGACTATATTTAAGTTCAAGTTGTCTGCTGAATTCGAGGATATTGCAGTTTCTTCAATTAAGGTTAGATTCTTCAATAATAATGGCTCCGCCGGACCGGCTGTTGGCGCTGCGATTAGCGCGACTGTTAATGACCAAGAAACCACCAGCACTGATTACATTACCAGTATTCAACTCTGGGATAGTACTGCTTTAATCAAGGAAGTAAGTGCTCCTACAGCTGGTTATGTTAACTTCAACACTGGTAATTTAGAAATACCCAAGAATGGTAGCAAGGTCTTTTCTGTTATCGTTGATATACCAGCCGGCAGCAATCTGCAGTATTTGGCAGCCCATGTTGGTGATGATACTGGCGATAGCACCACAGCCGCCGATGATATAGTGAGCACCGGCAAGCAATCGGCTAAGGACATCTCGACTAGTGAAACAGGTTATGCCAAGAGTAATACCTTTACTTTGGCCTCGCCTGCCTTGGCCGTGTTAGCTGCCTCGGCTCCGCCAGCCCAATCCATTGTTACAAACACTGGTGAGGCCTGGTTAGGCCGACTCCAACTATCTGCTACTTATGAAGACGTTAAGGTAAGCAGGGTTATCATCACTTTTGATGACACTTCTGCTCTTAACGCTATCAGTTCAGCTGAAGATATTTTCTCTGAAGTGAAAATCTGTTTAGACAATGATTGTACTAACAACCAGATTGGCGCTACCAGGGCAATTACTAACAGCAACACTGGCAGAGACCGTGTTACTTTCAGCGGTATTACCAACCTGACTGTTAACAAAGACCAAACCGTTTCTCTGGATATCTATGCTATGGCAATTGCCAGCAGTACTGATACAGTTGCCCTTACCTGGAACGTTGGCCATGCTTCCAACACCGATATTATTGGCGTTGGCGTGTATTCCAATGCAACAGTAAATTCAACTGGCGGAAAACAGGCAAGCAAGAACACCACGGTTATTGCTCAAGGCGCGCTTACTGTTTCAGTTGATGCTAACACACCCGTTGCCGCTAACCACGCGGTCGGTGTTTACGGCGCGACTGGAGTTGAGTTTGCCAAGCTCTTATTTGAAGCCACTTATGAAGCCATCAAGATTAAAACCTTAGTGTTTACTCTTAGCGACCCTGATATGCTAACAGCCGATGATTCCATAGCTAGCTCTTCTGATATTAACAAACTGTATCTCTATGAGGCGGGCAATAGCACCCCAGTAGGGCAAGACCCGCAGGTAACCGACGTGGGCACTTACACCTATAAGTTTAGCAATGAAAATGGAATGTTCACTGTTCCGGCTAATGGCAGTAAGGTTATTACTTTGGTAGGTGATGTATTTGGTATTGGCACAGGTGCCAATTCTGGTGATGCTCCGGTATTCTATATTTCCGCTTTACAGGACAGCACTAGTGTGTTGATTCCGGAAGGTGTGGCCAGTAATGCTTCAAGCACCATAGCTGACGGCACGCCAAATCCGGAAACCACGCCAGGCTCCGGTGCTTCCAACAGCGCCAACACCAATGCTCAGTATCTGTACAAGACCGTTATTTCTGTTAGTAAGAACGCTTCCAGCCCGTCTGGTTCAGCCGTGGCTGGTTCAGAATCTGAAGTTCTTAGATTTGATGTAGAAGCGGATTCAGCCGCAGATGCTGTGTTTAATAGTCTAGCGATTAAGATGAGCGGTTCAGCTAACTTGACTTCAGGCGCTACTGGAAACGCTTATCTCTGCAAAGCCAGTGAGACCAATTGCTCAAGCAATTATCTGGCGATAGAGACATACAAGGCATTTACATTGGCGAATCCTGTTGATGACGGTAACCATGGCACCGCTGGTGTGACCACTACTATTGCTAATGCTGAAGGAATTCCCATGGGCGCGACTATTCATGCTTATGACGAAAGCGCTGCCGTTTGGGACACGGTTGTACTGAATGATGTCAAGAACTATATTGACTCAGCGGCGGGTGAGACTGGGGCTACCCTTACCTGGGAGAGTGCGCTTGGCTTTACAGCCACTGGCAGTGATATTTTCTACTACCAGCCAATGCAGCCAGGTAATGGTTCAGATTCTTCAGGCAAGACCCACTTCGGAGCAATGACCTTTTTGGCTGCTGACACTGATTGGAATGAGGCCAGCACTACGGTAGTCAGCACTGATGGTTTTGCTTTGGGTGACAATGTTACTGTTAAAGGATTTGATGTTGATGGAACAGCCACTAGTACCAGTGTAACTTTGACTATTGCCAGTACTACGGCAACGGTTCTTTGGTTTGACAGTGCTATGGAGGTCTCGATTGACTACAATGAGAATACTGTGGACACTGCTGACGCTGACTCAGTCGGCCGAGGTTATGTCTATATTAGTGCGGCAACCAGCAGTATTTTAACAGCCATTGCCAAAGGCACCACTGAGACCTATGTGGTTAAAGGTGATACCACTGGCGCTGCTTCAACCAAGACCATCAGAGCAGAGGTTACTGGAGTAGCTGATTTGCTATGGGATGATAAGGTTCAGCCGTTCATTGACGCCAGAACTACTGGTTTACCGTTTGTTGGAGGAACACTCACCTACTAATTCTCTGAATTGATCACTCGTTTTTATTTGTCTTTCCTTGTGGACGCAAAAAGCCGCTCTCTTGTAGAGCGGCCTTTTGTTTTGTATAATTAAAAGTGAGGAAGAAATGAAAATTTATTTTCATTTCAACCGAACGAATAATTATGCCACGAAGTGGCAATAATAAAATCAATGAAAGTTTCTTTTTTAATTTTTGGATTGCTTTTTTCCCCCAGCATAATTTTTGGATTTTCAGTTTCTGACGTGACCAATCACGGCGCTCCTGAAGCCCGTTTTTATCCTGAGCAATTTGATCAAATGGTTTTAGATATAACCATTCCTAGCGGAGTAAGTGGATCTCAGGATAAGCTTCTGGCTATGACTGTGAAAAATGAATGGACAGCCCGCAACATATTTGAAATCAGAGAATTGGTCTTGTGGAAAGATACAGGTAAGCAGGGTTTTCAGGGCTTAGCCATTGACGAAGAAATCGGCTTATTTACTTTTTACAGTAATGAAGCCGGCTGGTATTTGGCTGATTTGAATGTAAATATTCCGGAACAAGGCCAGAGATTTTTTGTGGCAGTTGAGATTTCCAAAGTGGCAGAACTTGACAAGGTTTTCCAGATGAAAATTCCTGCTTCGCAGGACGAGAATAGTAATGGAGAGTTTGAGCCAGGAGATATTGGTATATTTTTAGAATCAAAAAACAACGGCCCGATTGACGGCGCAATTTTAAATCCGTATGAACAAAGTATCCGTACTATTTCTGTAGAAGGATTTCCGCCCAAGGTTGTGATTACTGATCCTTTAGACGAATCAATTATAACTACCTCCACACATAAAATTTTAGGCTTGGCCAAGGACCAAGGCGGTTCAACCCCGCAGTGGGTAAAGATTAGTATCAACCCTTCGACAAGCTCAGGGCAAGATTGGTATGATGTTACGCCAATCGGCGATAATTATGCAACATGGGAATATGATTGGCAGGATATTGAAGAAGGAACTTATGTCCTCAAGACACAGTCTCAGGACTGGCTTGGCAACATAGGAATTTCAGACGAGACGACCATAACAGTTGCTTTCCCTGTGGAGGAGGTTGATGAGCCCGAAGAGGAGGAAGCGGTTGAAGAACCGGAACCTGATAGTGACGAGGTTCCCTCGCCTGAATTAGAAACAACAAAAGAGGAACTACAAGTAAAGATTGCGGAACTACAAGCAAAGATTAAACAAATTCTGCAGCAAATAATTGAACTTATTCAAGCAAAGATTTCTAATCTTAAAAGTCAATTGTGAAAAAAACCATCTTATTTATAATTTTGTTTTTGGCTTTGCCAGTTATTGTCGCGGCTGATTATGGTGGTCAGCAAACTACTTTTTTTGTTGAGTCCGATTATGATTTATTGGGCAGAGAGCAATTGACCGCCACTTTAATCCGCATTACCCCTTCTCTTTATTTTTATCTTGACAATAATTGGTGGAATGCAGTAAGCGCGCAAAAACAAGATGAGATTAAATTAGCGCTTCAAGAGTTAAGAGATGAGTTTGAAAGTGTTATTTATCCGACACTTACTGAAACTTTTGGCAAAGAGTGGAGGCCAGGGGTTGACAATGATATTCATATCACGGTTTTAGTTCATCCTCTTCAAAGAGAGGCCGGCGGCTATACCAATACTGGCGACGGATATTCTAAACTCCAGGTACCCAATTCCAACCAAAGAGAAATGATTTATCTGAATTCCGAATATATTACCTCTTCCCAGGTTAAATCCTTTTTAGCTCATGAATTTGTCCATTTAATCATTTTTAATCAAAAAGAGGTAAAACAAGGGGTAACAGAAGAAACCTGGCTTAATGAGGCCAGGGCTGATTACGCGCCAACACTGCTGGGCTACGACGACCCATATATTGGCAGTAATCTTCAGACAAGGGTGAGGGATTTTTTGCAGACACCCAATGATTCTTTAGCCGAGTGGAGAAATGAAAAAGCCGACTACGGCGTGTTGAATCTGTTCACTCAATATTTAGTTGACCATTATGGTATAGAGATTTTGACTGATTCTTTACGTTCTGCGAAAACAGGCATTCCCTCTCTTAACGAGGCGTTGTTTAGAAGGGGATACTTAGAGGATTTTTCCCAGATTTTTATTGACTGGACAATTGCCGTTTTTCTAAATGACTGCGCTCTTTCTGATAGGTATTGTTATTTAAATGAAAACCTGAAAAACGTGCGAGTTTCTCCTGCGATTAATTTTCTGCCTTTTGTCAGGAAAAGCAATTTGGCAGTGACTGCCTCTACCAAGGACTGGGCCGGCAACTGGTATAAATTTGTTGGCGGCAAAGGAGAATTACGGCTTGAATTTATCGGTTATCCTGATGTTAGTTTTAAGGTTCCCTATTTAACACAGGATTTATCCGGCGTCTATTCTCTTGATTTTTTAAACCTTGATAGATTCCAACAAGGCGAGATTGTAATTCCGGATTTTGGGGAAAAGATAACAAGCTTGGTTATCATTCCTTCAACGCAAACAAAAATCTCCGGTTTTGACGGAGAAGAAAAGTCATATTCTTTTTTCTGGTCTGCTTCAACCGAAGACGGAACAAATCCTGCGAATGATGAGCCGGAGCAAGGACCAGAGGAACCGGCTGAAGATATCCAGTCCCTGCTCACAAAGATTAAATTTTTGGAAAAACAACTAGTCAATTTAATGGCTCAGCTTAAAACGCAGCTGGCCGGGCCCACAGCCGTGCAAACAACCTCTGGGAGCTTAGAAAACAATTTGCAGTATAATGATAGAGGAGAGGATGTTTCTTTATTGCAGGAATGGTTGGCAAATGATGCAAGTGTTTATCCAGAGGCATTGGTAACCGGCTATTTCGGTCCGCTAACCAAGGCGGCTGTGAGCCGCTTTCAAGAGAAATATACAGAAGAAATTCTTGCGCCTTGGGATTTAGTTCAGGGTACCGGGTTTGTGGGCAGTACTACCCGCGCGCAATTGAACGAATTATATAGTCAGTAGCTGCTTGGTTTTTTCAAGCATTTTTTGCAGAGTAAATTGTTGAATCAGTTTTTGTTTAGCTAAAGCAGTCATTTCTTGAGATTTTTCTGGATGCTCTATGATATAAGCAATCTTTTCAGCCAATTTTTGGCTGTTTTTTATATCTATCAATAGTCCTTCTTTACCATGTTCAATAATTTCGGGCAGCGCTCCAACATTAGTGGCAATAATAGGCGTTTCACTAGCCATTGTTTCTAAAATTATCCAGGGGAACCCTTCTTTCAATGAAGGCAGAACAAAAACATCAAACGCCTTGAGATATTTGTAAGCGTCAGGGATTCTACCAGTCAAAATAATCTGATTTTCAAGATTGTATTCTTTTATCAATCTTTCAAGTTCAGGCCTTAATGGTCCATCGCCGATAATTACTGTTTTGACATTTACAAGACGAACTGCCTCAATTAAATACTTTAACCCTTTAGTTTTATAAAAATTCGCCACACACCCAACAATTGTTGAACTATCGATGTCGTTCTTCGATAGTTTTCGCGATAGTAGTTTTTGGCGGGCCATGGCTTTTGGCAGGAATTCTAATTTCTCTACATCAAGGCCATTATAGATTTTAAGGATTTTTTCAGACGGAGCGATTCTGTGCTTTATAGCCAATTCGCGGTCAATTTCGCAATTAACAATAATTTCATCTTTAAAACGAGCGGTGTATTTCTCCAACCAGAGAATAATTTTATTCTGCCATTTGGGCCTTGGGTCGCGAAAAGCCCAACCGCCAATTCTATAGATAACCCGGCTTTTTTTGTAGAAATGATTGGCAATGGAACCTAAAATTCCAGCCGCCGTTGAATTTAAAAACAAAATATCCGGTTTTTCTTCTTTCAATAACTTGTAAATTTCCAGTATACCAAGAAAGGCGTTTATCGGCCCAGGCGTTCTTTTAAGGCGCTTTAAAGTAAAAGTTTTGACGTCAGGCGCTTGGAATTTGACGCGTTTGAGTAAAGGGCCATTACCTCCAGCGGCAACTAAAACCTCGTATCCTTGTTTGGCAAGCGAAACCGAGGTATCCAAGATATACCTCTGCGCCCCGCCCAATTCCGACTTAGTTATAATAAAAAGGATTTTTTGCTTGACATTTTCCATAAAATTGCTATAATTGTTTTGAATATTCCACGCACAAAGGGGGTGATTATTGTGGCAATAGAAGGAGCAACGGATACTTCTTCTCTATTCGAGAATGAAAATGAATTCTTGACCACCAAGCAGATAGCTGGTGCGCTTCAAAAGAACATTGGTACTATACAGCGGTGGTGTAGGGAAGGCAGGATGCCAGCAGCTAAAATCGAGGGTACTTTCGTGGTTCGTAAAAGAGACTTTGACGATTGGTTCAACAGAAAAAAGATCCCTTCTCAACAATCTGTTGCCGTCTGAAGTTTTCATAATATTTTGGAGGGATTTATCAAAGCCCTTCTCGCTGATTAGGGCTAAACTTCAGGGTTGTTGATTCGTCAATGACCCTGTACTTATTTCAATTGACTTTTAGCCCAATTTCTATATAATAGGTTATAGTGTCAAAATAAACAAGCAATCTCCGTCAATAAAAATATGAATACTAAAAAATACGGAATCATTGGTGTTGGCATGGTTGGAGGGGCTTTACAGCGCTATCTTGAGGACAAAAGGGGCATACAGCCGCTTTTATACGATAAAGGCAGGAATTTGGGCTCTTATCAAGTGATAAGCCAGGCAGACATTATTTTTGTCTGCGTGCCTACGCCTTATGACTCTGCTCCGCCTCGGGGCGAAGGCAAGGGTTTTGATTTGTCCTGCGTTGAGGATGTTTTCAAAAATATTCAGGGCAAGAAAACTGTTGTTATCAAATCCACTGTTTTGCCCGGCACCACTGAAAAATTCCAAAAACAATATCCACAACACAAAGTTTTGTTTAATCCCGAGTTTTTAACTGAATCAACTGCGGATCAGGATATGAAGTATCCTGATCGCCAAATTGTTGGCTACACTGAACAAAGCTATAATGTTGCCAAGGATATTATGCAAATTTTGCCTCTGGCCCCGTTTGAAAGAATTATACCGGCTACTGAAGCTGAAACAGTTAAGTATTTTGGAAATACTTGGTTTGCCAATAAAGTGATATTTGCAAACCAACTTTATGATCTTTGCAAGGCCTTGAGCATTGATTACGATCAAGTAATGGAATCAGCCGCCGCAGACAAAAGAATCGGCCGAAGCCATTTAGAAGTGTTGCATAAAGATTATCGTGGATACGGTGGCAAGTGCCTACCAAAAGACATCAAAGCGCTTATACAGTTAGCTGATGAAAATGGTGTTAATCTTAAACTTCACAAATTGGTTGACTCCATTAATGAAGATTTGATGACAGAGCAGGGGATTAAAGACCCTGAAAAATTTAGTAAAAGGGATTAACTATGGCCAAAGTATTAGTCACTGGTGGAGCAGGATTTGTGGGTTCTCATATAGTTGATGCCCTGATTGAGAAAGGGCATCAGGTTTTAATAATTGACAATCTTTCCACCGGCAAAAGGGATAATATTAATCCGCAGGCAAAATTTTTTGAAGCGGATTTGCGGGATTTTGATAAGATTCGTCCTTTGTTTGAGGGCGTTGATTTTGTTTTTCATGAGGCAGCCCTGCCCCGTATTCCTTTTTCCATTGATAAGCCAAGAGAAAGCAATGAGGTAAATATCAATGGCGCTTTAAATGCTTTGGTTGCCGCTAAAGACGCAAAAGTTAAAAAATTCATTTACGCTGCTTCTTCTTCTGCTTACGGCAATCAAAAACAACTGCCTTTGAAAGAAGACATGATTGCCGCGCCTTTAAATCCCTATGCTTTGCAAAAATATGTTGGCGAGCTTTATTCGCGGGTTTTCTTTGAAATTTACGGCCTGCCAACTGTATCTTTGCGCTATTTTAATGTATATGGCCCCAGGGCTGGCGCAGAAGGCGCTTATGCAACAGTCATTCCCATATTTTTAAGGCAGAAAAGAGCGGGCGAGTCGTTGACTATCCATGGTGATGGAGAGCAGACAAGGGACTTTTCACATATCTCTGATGTTGTCAGGGCAAATATTTTAGCGATGGAATCAGAAAAAACTGGCAAGGGAGAGGTAATCAACATTGGCGCTGGAGATAATCATAGTGTCAATAAAATAGCAAAAATAATTGGCGGGGAAACCGTTAATGCTTCTATGCGGCCTGGCGACATTCGTCACACTTTGGCTGACATTACTCGCGCTAAAGAATTGCTGGACTGGGAACCAAAAGTAAAATTGGACCAAGGTATAAAAGAACTTTTGGATAATGAGCAATAGGAAAGCTTTGATTACAGGCGGGGCTGGGTTTATTGGCAGTCACTTAACAGAAAAACTTCTTGAAAAAGGGGAAGAGGTTTTTGTTGTTGATAATCTTTCTACTGGAAGCTTAAAGAATATTCAACACCTTCAAGGCAATAAGAATTTTCATTTTATTCAGGGTTCAGTGCTGGATGAGGATTTAATGGCAAGAACAATCAAACAAGTTGATGAAATTTATCATTTAGCCGCGGCAGTAGGAGTCAGGCAGATATTGGGCAGGCCTTTAAACTCGCTTTTGACTAATATAAAAGGAACAGAGATTGTTTTAGGAGAGGCAGCCAAGAAGGGGGCAAAGGTTTTAATTACTTCATCTTCAGAAGTTTGCGGCAAAAGTGAAAAAGTTCCATTCAAAGAAGAAGACGACAGAACTTATGGCTCTGTGTACAATGACCGCTGGGTTTATGCTTTTTCCAAGGCAGTGGACGAGTTTTTGGGCCTTGCTTACTGGCGGGAGAAAGAGCTACCTGTTGTTATTGTTCGGCTTTTCAATGTTATTGGGCCGCGCCAGACAGGGTTTTATGGTATGGTTGCGCCTACATTTGTTAAACAAGCGCTCAAAGGGGAGGCGGTTACTGTTTTTGGTGACGGAGAACAAAGCCGTTGTTTTGCTGATGTTGATGATATAACAGACGCATTAATTAAACTGATGGCGGAAAAACAAGCAGAAGGCAAACTTTTCAATTTGGGTTCTAATAGAGAGATTAGTATAAACAAATTGGCTGAATTGGTTAAGAAAGAAACTAACAGTTCTTCAGAAATAACTCATATCCCTTATGAGCAGGCATATTCTGAGGGCTACGAAGATTTCCGTCGCCGTGTTCCGGATATTACAAAAGTTAAAAACTTGATTGGTTTTGAACCAAAGACAAATTTAGAGCAAAGCATTAGAAAAATTATTGAATATCAAAGAGAAAGAACCAGTCATGAATAAACTTTGCTTTGTTTCTATAGATGTTGAAGCGGATTGCAAGGCAAGAGATGATTTTAAGGGAGTGGAAAATTTGGACAGTATTTTGGATATTTTTAGAAAATATAGTGTGTCAGCAACTCTTTTTACCACTGGCTATGTTTTGGAAAAATATCCAGAGCGCGTCAAAAGTTGGAGTAAGGACTTTGAAATTGCCTGCCATACTTTTACTCATAGATATTGGAACACCATTTCACAAGAACAAAGACGCGTAGAATTAGAAAAATTTAATAACCTATACTTACAGATTTTCAACAAAAAACCAGCTGGTTTCCGCGCTCCTTCCCATATCATTGACGAAGATGGTTTAAAACTTTTAGAGCAAAATGGCTTCTTGTATGACAGCAGTATTGTCCCCCACTATCCGCCGTTTAAGAAATACCGCGGATATCAAGGCAGAGCGCCATTACTGCCTTATTATCCAAGCGGAAAGCATTGCCGTAGAAAAGGGAAAATGTCTCTTTTGGAAATTCCAGCAAGCGGCCTCTTGTTCGGTATTCCTTTGGCTGGTGCTTGGTTTAGCAGATTGCCTTTGTCGCTTTACAATCTTTTATTCAACTTATGTCCTCCTTCGTTTATTACTTTAAGCATGCATCCTTGGGATGTTTCTAAGCCTGATTTTCTGGAGAAATTAGAGCAAATCTTAGAATTATTAAAAAACAAAAACTATCAATTTGTTAATGGTAAGCAGATACATGCCTCTTTTTCAAAAAATAGATAACAAAAACCTTTGGCAGGAAATGTTAGATAAAGTTCTTTTCAAAACCTTTTTCCACAACGTTGAGTGGGAAAGTTTTTTAGAGAGGCAATTCAAATGGCTCAACTTTGAACATTATAACTACAATAACCAGGCGCTTCTAAGTTTAGCCAGAGCTAAAATCAGAGGCAAAGAAAAATTAATTTCTCATCCTTTTTGCGAATACGGCGGACCTTTGCCTTTAACCGACGAGATTGACGGAGAGAAATTCAAACAAGATTTATTTGAAGGATTTGGAGAGCAGATAAAAATCAGTTTTCATCCCAATCTCCTGAATTATTTTACAGACCTGACAACTTCTGCAGTTTCTCGGGAAAGTTTCTTTTTTGAAAACTTAGATAGCCAAACTTCTGCAGGAATTTGGCAGAAATTAGACAGGAATAGGCGACGTTCAATTAAGCGGGCAATAGAAGAAAAAGTTCAGATTGTTGATTGCCAGAGCGAAAAAGAACTGGAAAAAGTATACCAGCTTTATGTCAAAAGTTTAAAGAAGCATAGAACCATAGTTTATCCTTTTTCATTTTTCAAGTTTCTTTTCCAGAGCAAGAACTCAAAAACCCTTTTAGCCAAAATTGGTGAAAGAATTTTGGGAGGAAATATTTTTCTGAGATATAATGGCATTGTTCATTCGTTTTTATGCGGTTTTGAGCAAAAATATAAAGACCTTGGTGTTCATTCTCTGCTTCTCTGGAAAATGGTTGAGAAGGCCCAAAATGAGGGTTATACGACGTTTGATTTCGGGGCAACCAGAAAAGATTCTCCATTAAGGCAGTTTAAGCAGCGTTGGGGGGCTGTGTCTCGTCCTATTTCAGAACTTAAGAATTATTCCGGAGAATTAAAAATGAAAGATAGCCCGTTAAGGAAGGCCTGGGGCTTGTTGCCGTCTTGGGCTATTAAAAAATTAAGCCCAAGAATGTTAAAGTATAAAATTTAAAATGTTCTTTGTTCATCCTCAAATAAGATTTAGGCATATTGCTAAGGCAAAACTCGCTTTTGTCAGAAGGATTAATTTAAGCAAATTATTTGCCAAACTCTTTTCTTATTTCCCGGGCAAGCAACTGGTTTTTACAGATATGGGCAGAACCGCTTTCCGTCTTGCTATCAAGAATTTAGG
>SDBT01005752.1_pt1 | contig 20731 bp, 21 predicted proteins | sample 2277101 | NCBI WGS metagenome assembly SDBT01 (sample SAMN10404973, study PRJNA504765) | marine sediment metagenome | isolation source: marine sediment core GS10_PC15, 103 cmbsf | place: Arctic Ocean: Southern Knipovich Ridge | collected 2010 | reverse complement strand
AAATTATTAAATAATTTTCACAACTTCCTAATAAACTATAGAATTGATCGATTCGGACACTTTACTACATCCTACTCTTAAAGTAATTTAAGGTAATCATCCCAGTTAATATCATTAACATTTTATAACAAGGTATGATAATTAAGCTTTATAAAGATTGCTGTCGGAAAAATAAGATTATTGCCAAACCTTTATAAACCAAATCTTCAATAAGTTTTTATATTAACATCAATATATTATAAAAACAAACCTTTAAAAAAGGTTATGATCCAAAAGATAGAAAGAGATACAGATGAGGTGAGTTAAATCAATTTAGTAAATTAAACAGAATAAGAATTGATTTAAAGAAGAGGCTTAAGTAAATCCATTTGTGTAACTTATTAATTATAAGATACCAGTTAAAAAATAAATTATAAAAAAACAAAAATGCAAGAAAAACAAGAAGAAAAAATTAATATAAAAAGCTTAGCTGAGGAACTAAAACAAAGAATATCTAAAAAAGAAAGTTCAAAACCCTCAGATGAAGACAGGAAAATCCAAGAAATCTCAGAGCATATAACAAAAAAAGAAGTTAAAAAAGAAGCAAGGGAAATTAAAATTAGCAAGACAGACAAAGAAACCTTAGTACCTTTAGAAGATTATATTAAATGTGCAGTTCATTTAGGAACAAAAGTTATAACTCCTCACATGAGAAAATATGTTTATAAAAGAAGAGCAGATGGATTAGCTGTTATTAATACAGCACTTATAGATGAAAAATTAAGACAAGCAATAGATTTTATAATTAAATATGAACCAGAACAGATTTATCTTTCTTGTAAAAGAGAAGCAGGATGGGAAGCTGCTAAAAAATTTGAAGAAGCAACAGGAATAAAAGCTTTTACAAAAAAATATCCTCCAGGAATAACTACAAATCTTATTTTAGAGGATTTCTTTGAAAAAGAATTAACAATTATCTGCGATCCTTGGATAGATAAAAATGCATTAAATGATACAATTAAATTAAAAAAACCAGTTCTTTCACTTTGTGATACAAATAATTTTATTCAACATATTACAGAAGTAATTCCTTGTAATAATAAATCTAAAAAATCAATTGGATGTGTCCTCTTCATTCTTGCAAGAGGATATTGCAATGCAAAAAAACTTCCCTTCGAATCCCAACTTGAAGATTTTACTGGTGAGTTGGAGTGATTTAAAGATTAAATTCCACAAAACCAAATATTTATAAAGATAAATAAATTATAGTAATTGAAGATAATAACGGTTAGTTTTATAAACTAATTAAAGTATCTTTCATAATCCAAAATAGACTATATAAAATGCTATCTGTAATGTGCAGGTCTTTTATATGGGATGAGGGGCATTGCCCACAGTTTCTTTTTTTAGTTTTTTAAGATAATATTTTAGTTTTACTAAATCTGGATAGATTATCTCAAAATAATCTAAATTTAATTCTTTATTTTTCAATTTTTTACCTGCGGCAGCAACAATATCTGATACTTTAATCATTAAATTTTGACTTGCATAGGTATCTGAAATTTGAAAATCAAGATTATTGGCATTTCCTAATTTTTTTACATATGTTTTAACTTTCTCTATATCTAAATAATTTTCATTACAAACAACTACTTGATAACTATTACTTTTTTTAGAATACTTTTTTAGGGCAATAAAATATAGGCTTGCATAAACCATTTCTTTAGCATATTGTTTTTCTTTTAAAAATTCTCTTAACTCATTCCAATTTTTAGTCTTTAATTTAACACAGACCATACGTAGACCTTGTCCATTAAAATAATTAAGCCAACTTCTAATAGTGTTCCATCTTATCTTGCTTCCTTTCTGTTTATTTCTAATAAATTTAGGATATTTATTTTTTAATTCTTTAATAAAATAAGTCATTTTATGCATTTGAATACTGGAAAGACCAACATTAATTTCATTATAAGGTTGTCCACTAACATCAATAAAAAACATTTGAGAATGTACCATAAAAAGAGATAATTTTTAGCTTTATAAATAAATATTCGTTTTATCACTAGTTACTTATTTTTTCCCCATCAACTCCCTCTGATTCAAAACCATCCAACCAAAACCAACAATAAAAAGAAAACTATAAATATAACCCTCCACTAAAAAACATATGAAAATTAATTTAAAAAATATTGCTGATTCTGTAGAAAATGCCTCAGATAATATGGTTCATTCTATAGATAAGGTATGTGATAATTTTGGTAAAGTTTATCTTGCTTTATTTCTTACTTTTACTACTCCAATTATTGGTGCTTCTATCGCATGTTTTACTCCTAAAATTAAATTAGAAGATAGAATTAAAATACTAAAAAGTTCATGGTATATCATGAGCGAAATTCCCATATCTGATTTATATAAGTGCCATAGAGGAAATAAAGCTGTTCAAGCAAAATATGACCCAAAACTAAATGAAATTCTTAGTTGATTATTTATTCTTTTTAGAATTTTCCATCCTCCAAACCATCCAACCAAAACCCCTTCATCTAGTTAAGATTGAAATTAATCAGAACTCAGAAGAGTATAATAGCATTCATTTTGATCTGAATGGCAATCTAAATAAGTTTCTACTGTAGAAATTTCAAAGGGTTGATCAATGTCTTTCTGGTTAAATATTATAGTTTTTCCATTTACAAAGTCTAAAAATACTGCTGAGTGCACAAGCCAATCATTTTCCCAAAAACCAACAACATCTCCTTTTTTAGGCCAGTTAATCCTTTTAAAATTTTTTTCTAAGATTTTTTTCATAAGATTCCCATCAATATGTCCGGGATTACCAGCTTGTAAAATCCAATTAAGAGGATAAGTATTTTTTTCCATTGGAGGTCCAGTAATATATTTTTCTTTGTTAAGCAGATAAAGAACAGTCCCATGACAATTAGATAAGACTTCTTCTCCACACGGCCCTTTTCCAACAGGGGTTTTATGTAAATTAGGGTTTTGCAATAAGTGTTTTATTTTATTTTCCATCTTAATCAATAAAAAAATTCACCTCACAGACTCATACCCACCTTCAACACCATTTTTAGAAAAAACAATCTGCCATAACTGCATCCCCCTTGCTCTAAAATTCCCCGCACAACTTAAAAGATAATAATTCCACATTCTTTTAAATCTCTCATTACGGTCACCTTTGATTTTATTCCAGTTATTGTTAAAGTTATCATGCCATACCATTAAGGTTTTATCATAATCTGTTCCAAAATTATGCCAGTCTTCAAGAACAAATAATTTTTCAGCAGCTTCATTAATCCATTTAGCAGAAGGTAACATATAATTAGGAAAAATATACTTGTTCATCCATGGATCTACAGACTTCACAGATCTATTTTTTCCAATCGTATGCAATAAAAATAATCCATCATCTTTTAAACAATTACTAACAACTTTCATATAAGTTTTATAGTTTTTTAGACCAACATGTTCAAACATTCCAAGAGAAACAATTCTATCAAATTTTTCATTTAAATCTCTGTAATCTTGCAATCTTATTTTAACTGGAAGACCCTTACAAAGTTTATTTCCAAGAGCTACTTGTTCTTTTGAAATAGTAATTCCTACTACCTTAACCTTATATTTTTCTGCAGCATATTTAGCAAAACTTCCCCAACCACAACCAATATCTAAAACTTTCATTCCTGGCTTTAATTTTAGTTTTTTACAAGTTAAATCTAGTTTTGATTTTTGAGCATCATCAAGATTATCTGCATTTTTCCAATAACCACAAGTATAAACCATCCTCTTATCTAACATATTTCTGTAAAGTTCATTTCCCACATCATAATGTTTTTCTCCAACTTCAAAAGCTCTGGCTTTACTTTGCATATTTATAACTTTAGCTTTCAATACATCATATAAAACTGCTTTTACTTTAACTTTTCTAGATAAATCTGCCTTTAAAACTTTATAAAAAAAATCATCAAGTTTTTTACAGTCCCACCACCCATCCATATAAGATTCTCCAAGTCCTAAAGAACCTTGTGCTAAAACTCTTTGGTAAAATCTATCATCATGAACCTGAATATCCCCTGGATTATTTCCATTTATGTTTATACCAGCAATATCAAAAATATTTTTAGCTGTTTGTTTTAGTTTTGAGATTTTATTTGTCATCTTCAACATTTATCAGAACTCTCTCCCTGTTTTAGGCAATCTTTATAATAATTAGTAATTTTTAAATCTATTGATTCTTCCCCATCAACTCCCTTTGATTCAACCACATCATAATAACTGCTCCAATTATAAACATCCAATCAACAAGAAATGTCAAGACTAGAAATCCCATCGCAATAATAGAATATATTATAACTTTTATATTGATTTTGTTTTTAGATTTCATGATTAAATAATAAAGAGAACAATGTTAATGATTATTAATACAATCAACAAAATCCCCAAGACAATATGTATATTTTTCATAATTTATCTAAGAACCTATTAGTTTTAAATTTATCCCCCTTTGTAACTAGTTTCAAACAAATGTTTAAAAAGGGTTTCTTACAAATTTTTTTAAGAAAACAAATCTAATTACTCATTTTCAAAGATTTTGATCTCGTGAAAGTTGAAGCCATCAAAAACTTTTATGGTTTTTGTGGATGATTATGAGTTAAGAGATAGATAAAAAATAAAATGGCAAAAATAAATTTAAAAGAGATATCGAAAAATCCTTGGTTTATAGTATCTATGGTTTTGATAGCAATTTTATTACTCTTTGTACAGAGATCAATGAATACTCAAATAAGTGGAAAACCCATAATTGATGCAAACAACATAGAATCCCAAGAAAGTTTAGGAAATTTATATGTAGGTGTAAATGCTGATGATGATGCTATTTTAGGAGATAAAAATGCTCCTATAGAAATAATTGAGTTTAGTGATTATGAGTGTCCTTTTTGTACAAGGTTTTATACAGATACTTTGCCTCAATTAAAAGCAGCATATATAGATACTGGAAAAGCAAAGTTAATCTATAGAGATTTTCCATTAGGATTTCATGCAAATGCTCAAAAAGCAGCAGAAGCTGCAGAATGTGCAGAAGATCAAGGAAAATACTATGAAATGCATGACAAATTATTTGAACAAGGAGTTTCAGGTGGAGTTACAGCATTTAAGCAATATGCAAAAGAGATTGGTTTAAATACAGCAACTTTTGATGCTTGTCTTGATTCTGGGAAACATACAAGTGAAGTTCAGAAAGATTTTCAAGATGGGCAAAGAGCAGGAGTGTCTGGTACACCAACCTTTTATATAAATGGACAACAACTTGTTGGAGCTCAACCATTTGAAGCATTTCAACAAATAATAGAGCAGGAGTTAAATAAATAAAATGGATAAAAAACTTTCTTTTTTTCTTTTTTCTCTTTTTTTTATTCTCATAGTCAATACAATTATTTTAATTAAACCAAGCATTACAGGAAATATAATTAAAGACCAAGTTAGTCAAGATCCAGAGAAAGTTATTGAAAATTTATATGATGCAATTGAAATAGCAGAAGAAAAAGGAGAATATAAATGTTGTATAGAACCTGCATGTACAATGTGTTATTTAGGGCATTGGAAATTTGAAAAAGGAACTTGTTATTGTGATGATGCTATTAGAGAAGGAAGAGATGAAGATATTTGCCCTGAGTGTGTCAAAGGCATTGAAAAAGGATTTTGTAAATCAACTAAACAAGAAGAATGTGAACTTGATAAAAAAACATTTGGAGGTTTAAATTAAAATGAGCATATTCAAAAGTCCTTGGACTTATTTTATTATAATAATATTAATAATTGGAGCGATTTATGGTTATAAGAATATTACTGGAAGAGTTATTGAGCCAGGGCAATATGATGAATTTGCACAATATTTAACAGAACAAGGAGTTAAAATGTATGGGACAGAATGGTGTTCTCATTGTAAAAATCAAAAAAAACTTTTTGGAGAGTCATTTCAATATGTTGATTATATAGATTGTGATAGAAATAAAAAAGCTTGTACTGATGCAGGAGTTAGGGGATATCCAACCTGGAATATAAATGGACAAAATTATCCTGGAGAACAATCTTTACAAAGATTAGCTCAATTAAGTGGATATTCTGGTGAGATATAAATCAACCAAAATTAACAAAGATGAGAAGATTAAGCTACTTATCTGAGTAACCTAAAAAATTCATAAGATACTAAGGAAATCAAATAAAATGAGAAAAACATTTAAAGTAAAAGGCATGCATTGTAATTCATGTTCTCAACTTATTGAAGATAAATTAAAATATAAAGAAGGAATTGGAAGTGTTTCTGCTAGTTATGCAAAAGAAGAAGCAGAAATTGATTTTAATCATGAGAAAATATCTGAAAAAGAAATTAAAGAGATAATAAAAAAATTAGGATATGAAGTTGAGGACAACCAATCAATAACATCTCAAGAACAAAGAGGGAGAATATCAGAAAGTTCTAAAGAGTCAGAAGATAATAAAATATCAGAGGAGAATAATATTAATAAAAACGAATCAGCGAAATCAGACAAAATAGGCTGGTTTGTTCTTGTAGGAAGTTTTGTTTTACTTGCTATTGTTGTATATTACTTTTTCTTAAGAGGAATTAATCTTGAAATTCCTGGAGGAGGAGAAACAGGAAGCATATTTTTATTATTTATTGTAGGACTTTTAACAGGATTTCATTGTGTTTCAATGTGTGGAGCATTTGTAGTTTCTTATACAACTAAAAATGCCATGAAAGGGCATAAAAGTTTTAGACAGCATTTAGTTTATGGAGGTTCTAAAGTTATTTCATATGCTGTGATTGGAGGAATATTTGGTTTAATTGGAGGAATTTTCGCTTTTAGTGTTGGATTAAGAGCAGGAGTTGCAATTTTTGCAGGGTTATTTATGATATGTTACGCCCTAAGTATGTTAGGAATTAAATTTTTCAGAAGATTTCAAATTAATCCAAAATTCTTAACAAAATTAACTTCAAGAGCAACAAAAAATGCAAAAGGAGCTTATAAAGGCCCTTTTATTACTGGATTATTATCAGGATTATTTATTGCATGTGGCCCATTACAAGCAATGTATTTATATGCTGCTGGAACAGGAAGTGCAATCACAGGAGCAATAGGTTTAGCAGCATTTGGTTTAGGAACTCTTCCTGTAATGATAGGATTTGGAAGTTTAGCAACAGTTATAAGTCATAATACAACTAAGAAGATTTTAAAATTTTCAGCAATAATTGTTTTAGTTCTTGGCTTAATAATGTTAAATAGAGGATTAACAGTTTTAGGTTCTCCAGTAAGTTATGATATAATTAAAGAAAAAGTAGTTGGAAAGGGAATTACTGGAAATGCAGTTCTAAAAGATGGGTATCAAGAAATTTATATGGAGATTAATAGATATGGGTGGGAACCTAGCTCTTTTGTATTAAAAAAGGGAGTTCCTGTGAAATGGATAATTGATGTAAAAGAACTTACAGGTTGTAACAATGAGATAATTGTAAGAGCTTATGATTTAGATATTAAATTTAAAAAAGGAATAAACACAGTAGAATTTACTCCAGATAAAACAGGAACTATTAGATGGAGCTGTTGGATGGGGATGATCCCTGGAAGTTTTGTAGTAACAGAATCAGGACAAGCAAGCCAGCAAGAAATTTCTGCAGCAGATCCTGGACCTGCAAGTAGTTGTGGCGGGGGTGGAGGAGGCTGCGGTTGTGGAGGATAAAAAATAAATGGAAATATCAATAATTTATAAGATATGGAGTTATGAAGATGAGAAGCTCAAGCTATTCATAATAAAAATATCAATAAGCTATGAAATAATAGAGAAATTAAATAATACAAAATAAAAATGAACAATATATTAAATTGCCCAATATGTAAGAAAGAAGTTTATTCAGAAATAGGAAAAGGATGTAAAATGTGTGGAATGTTATTAGAAGATGGAGATAATGAATTTTGTTGTAAAATATGTATGAGAAAATTTAACACAATAAATAAATTGATTAAAAGTAGAGCAATTAGTTAAAAAATACTAAAAAAATCAAATAAAATAAAATGAAAAAAACACTAGAAATTAAGGGAATGCATTGTATGTCTTGCTCAAAACTAATAGAAAGGGAATTAGAAGACAGTGTTAATACTATCTCAGTTAATTATGAAACAGGCAAAGCAGAAATTGATTTTAATGAAAACAAAATTTCTGAACATGAAATTAATGAAATAATAAAAAAATCAGGATTTAGTGTGAAAGGAGGTCGAGTATTTTGAGTTAAGTAATAGAAATAAAATAAAAACTCAAAGTAGGAGAAAATTATAAATGAGTAAAAAAATTTATATTGGAATTGGAGTAATAATCTTAGTAGGAATAATCTTTTTTATGTTTAGGTCAGGAAATACAGGAAGTATTACTGGAAATGTTATAGCAGAACCTATTGATGAAGGGGATGTAATAAAAATTCCTATATCCCAAATATCAAAGAATGCTCAATGGTTTGAGTATAATAATGCAAAATATTTTGTTGTTAAATCAAAAAAAGGAGATATAAAAACAGCATTTGATGCTTGTGATGTTTGTTATAGAAGCAGAAAAGGATATAGTCAAAAAGGAGGAGATATGGTATGTAATAATTGTGGAAATCATTATCCAATATCTGGTTTAGGAACAACAAACCTCAGAGGAGGATGCTGGCCAGGATATTTACCAAACTCTATTCAAGGAGATTATATTGTACTTAAGAAATCTGATTTAGATGCTGGTAAACAAAGATATTTTTCATAATAAAAAACAAATAATCTATAAAGTTTAGAGATTTAAAAAACAGTAGAGCATAACTTAAAAATCCAATAAGATATTGAGACAAAATGAAAAAAATAAACCTTGCAATATTAACAGTATTAAGTTTAGTTAGCTTAGTTTCTGCAGATGCAGGAGATGCTGATGGATGTGGAATGTTTGGAGGAATGGGTGGAATGATGTCAGGAACATTTGGTGTGGGCGGAATGTTCTTTGGATGGATTATTGGCTTATTAGTTATAGTTGCCTTAGTCTTGCTCATAATTTGGTTAGTTAAACAAATACAGAAAAAATGAAAAAAATAATTCACATAGATGGAATGCACTGTGCTAGTTGTGCAACAAATATGACTAAAAGTTTTTCTAAAATTAAAGGAGTTAAAGTTGATAATGTAAATGTTATTGCAAAAAAAGCTTTTATTGAAACAGAAGATAATGTAACAGATGAACAATTAAATGCAGCTGTTAAAGACGTTGGATTTGAAATAACAAACATTGAAAGTGATGAAGAGGACAGTGTAACTGAACAAGCAAAAGAAATGATTGAAAAAGACATAGAAAAAACAAAAACAAAGAAAAAAGATGAAACTAAATCTTGGCTTATAAAATTAATCGGGACCTGGATTCTTACACTTAATATTATGTTAATAATGTATTCTGAATATTTATTTGGAAAACCAATTCTCTCAATGAAAATGATGACTCCTGCTATGATAATCTTATCTTTTCCTATACTTTTTATTTTTGGTTTTAAAACAATAAAGTCTGGTTTAAGAGGATTTTATAAATTATATTTTGGCATGGATTCTCTTATTGCATTAGGAACTATTGTTGCGTTTTTAACAGGATTTTTAAGTTATTTTATAGATATAACAAGTTTTGCAGGAGTTTCTGGAATGATTATGACCATTTTTATTACAGGAAAATATATTGAATCAAAAGCAAGAGGCCGTGCTACTTCTGAAATAAAGAAATTATTAGAACTAGGAGCTAAAAATGCAACAGTTCTTAGAGGAAAAGAAGAAATTGAAATTCCAATCTCAGAAGTAAAATTAGGAGATATTATAATAGTAAAACCAGGAGAAAAAATACCAACAGATGGGATAGTAACAAAAGGAGATAGTAGTGTTGATGAATCTATGGTAAACGGAGAGTCAATACCTGTAGATAAAACAGTTAAAGACCATGTTATTGGAGCAACAATTAATCAAGATGGAATTTTATATATTAAAGCAACAAAAATAGGAAAAGATACATTTCTAAGTCATATTATTAAATTAGTTGAACAAGCTCAAGGAAGCAAGATTCCAATACAAAAATTTGCAGATAAAGTAACAAATATTTTTGTTCCAGTAATTCTTATAGTTTCTGTTCTTACATTTGCATCTTGGATGATTTTTTCAGATGTTACATTAGGAAGAGCAATTGGTATTGGAATTGCAGTATTAGTAATAGCATGTCCATGTGCATTAGGATTAGCTGTTCCGATTTCATTAACAGTAGGAAGTGGTATGGGTGCTAAAAAAGGAATTTTAATTAGAAAAGGAGAAGCAATACAAACAATGAAAGAAATAAAAACAATTATTTTTGATAAAACAGGAACAATAACAAAAGGAAAACCAGAAGTTGCTGATTTTTATTCAACAACTAAAGACAAAAAAGCAAATTATCTTTTTCAAATAGCAGGAAGTTTAGAAAAATTATCAGAACATCCAATTGCAAAAGCAATTGTTAAAAAAGCAAATCTGAAAACTTACAAAAAAGTATCAAAGTTTAAAATTATTAGAGGAAAAGGATTAGAAGGGGTAATAAATAAAAAACAAATCACAATTGGTCATGAGGGATTGATGAAAGAAAAGAAAATCTCTATAAAAGGCTGGGAAGGTAAAATTAAGAAACTTGAAGAACAAGGACAAACAACAATGATAGTATGTGAAAATAAAAAAATTATTGGAGTTATTGGTGTTGCAGATACTATAAAACCAGATTCAAAACAAGCAATAAGCCAACTTCATGAACAAGGATATAAGACAATTATGATTACAGGAGATAATGAAAGAACAGCTAAAGCAATTGCAAAACAAGTTGGAATTGATGAGGCAATTGCCAGAGTTTTGCCAGGAGATAAATCAGAAAAAGTAAAACAACTTCAAAAACAAGGCATGGTTGCTTTTGTTGGTGATGGAATTAATGATGCTCCAGCATTAAAGCAGGCAAATGTAGGAATTGCAATTGGAACAGGAACAGATATTGCTATTGAAGCAGGAGATATTGTTCTTGCAAAAGGTAGTCTTGTAGGAGTTGTCCAAGCTATAAATCTTAGTAAAGCAACATTTTCAAAAATCAAACAAAACTTATTCTGGGCATTCTTTTATAATGTTGTTGCAATACCTCTTGCAATAGCAGGTTTGTTGAATCCTATAATTGCTGAGATTGCAATGGCTTCGTCAAGTATAACTGTTATTACAAATGCTAATTTATTAAGGAGAAAAAAGATTTGAAACTAGTTTCAAACAACCATTTAAAAAACAACTTTTCTTTATTTATCTATCATAAACCTTAAAAAGGGGAGATATTATATCAAATGAATTAGTATCGTATAAGCATAGGAAAATATGGAGATGAGAACTTAAGCTAGTCATCAACTTAGCTTAAAAGTTTATTAGGATACTAAGAATAGAATACGAAAATGAAAAACAAAAATGTTGGATATTTAATTACAGGAATTGCAATAGTAATTGGAATAATTATTCTAATCTTTAATATGGGTTTAAGAAATATAGTTGGAGAAACATGTTCTCATGGAGGAACATGTACTATGTATGATACAATCACAACTCAGACTTATTTAAGTCTTGCAATTGCAGGAGTTATTTTAGTAATTGGATTGTTTTTGATATTTAGCAAAGAAGAAACGAAAATAATAACAAAAACAAAGAAAATTCATATTGAGAAAAAACCAAAACCAATTGACTACAGCAAATTAGTCAAAGAAGAAAAAATCCTCATCAAGATTATTGAACAAGCAGATGGAACAATTTTTCAATCGGATTTAGTTGAAAAATCAGAATTTTCAAAAGTCAAAGTTTCAAGAATTCTTGATAAACTTGAAGGAAGACAGCTTATTGAAAGAAAACGAAGAGGAATGACAAATGTTGTTGTGCTTAAAAACTAATTCTAATATCTTATAAAAGGGTGAGTTATAAAGATGAGAGCTTCACACAACAGAAGAAAATAACTTAAAGGTGCATCAAGATACTAAAAAATAAAATAATCAAACCCAAATCTTAAAAACAACAAAATCCTTAATAATTTTATATAAATAAATAGGAGATAATAAAATGTGTAAAGATTGCGGATGTGAGGACAAAAAAAAGAAATGTAAAGGTTGTGGAAAACCTGTTGATGAATGTGAATGCAAATAAGATATTAAAGAAATAAAAAAGAAAGGAAAAAATACTAATATCTGATAAGCATAGGGAGAGACACAATTGAGTAGCTTAAGATATGAAGAACATAATTTAATAGTGTTTATAAGATACTAATAAATAAAAAAGAAGTGAAAATGAAAACCTCAATAAGAAAAGGACTTGGATTTGGATTAACTTCAGGAATAATTACTACTCTTGGTTTAATTATAGGGTTAAATTCAGGAACTCATTCTAAAACCATTATTCTTGGAGGTATTTTAGTAATAGCAGTAGCAGATGCATTTTCAGATGCATTAGGAATACATATTTCAGAAGAATCTGGCAGAAAAACAATAAAAACAAAAGAGATTTGGGAAAGCACAATTTCTACTTTTATATTCAAACTTATTTTTGCATTAAGCTTTATTATTCCAATTTTATTTTTTCAATTAAAAACAGCAATTATAATAAGTATAATTTGGGGTTTATTTTTATTAGCAATATTTAGTTTTTATATTGCCAAACAAAAGGGTTTAAGCCCAACAAAAGCAATTGCAGAACATTTAATTATCGCAATATTAGTTATATTTATAACTAATTTTATTGGAAGTTTTATTAATAAGATTTTTGTGTGAAAATTAACTAGTATTTTCTCAAGATATTAAGCTACACATTTCAGTTAATCAAGCTACTCATCAACCCAACTAATAAATTTACAAATTAATAAAAATAAAATATTAATAAATAATAAGAATTTCATAAACTCTTTTTCTTTTTCTTTAAAACAACAGCATCATCAATAAATTTCCCAACAAAAAATCCAACTAAAATAGTTATAATAAGTATAGCAATTATAATTGTTAAAGAAACTTTTTGAAACATTTTTCTTTGTTTTCCAAGAATTTCTGCTTCATCCATTTCAGCTAATAAGCACCAATTTACTTCAGGAATATAAACATGTGTTCCTAAAACTTTTTCCCCTCTATAATCTAAAAATGCTACAATTGCTTCATGCCCAATGTGTTCTCCAGTTTGCCATTTTAGATCTTTTACTTCCATAAAACAATCTCTTGAATTAATAGAATCAACTTTTTGAACTAAAAGCTGATTTTCTAAAAATCTTGAAGGTGTAATCATATAACCATCTTTATCTATTAGATAAACTTCACCTGTTTCACCTAAGCCATTTCTCTTTAAAGTTACTTCAGATAAATCTCCTAATGAGAATACTGCAACAACTGCTCCAATAAAATCCCCTGTTTCATCATCAATTATTTTAGCAGAAACATCAATTACTGGCCTATTTAAAATATCTGAATAATGAACTTCACTAATATAAGCTTTAGATTCCTTTAAAAGTTCAATATCTTGTGATTCATCTATACCAATATGCCTTGAATCAGTAGAAGCAAGAACAATCACCTCTGAGTTTAAAATAAAAATCTCTTCAAAATCATCTTCATTAATTTTTAAAATTTCTTCTAATTCTAGAATTAAATGATTTAAATCATTTTCTGAAAGTTTAGGATTTGCTTTATCTAAACTTTCCTCTAAAATATCCTTGTCTGCAATAATTAATACTTTTTCTTTTTGCTCTTCTAAAAAACTTTCAACATGGTATGCTCTTGAATATGCAGCAGTTTTTAAATGATTATAAACTTGTTCTTCCATAGAATCAACTGATTTAATATAATAATAACTTGTTCCAGCAATACTTCCAAGTAAGGCCGCAATAAAAAATATAACTAATAAAATTCTACTAATTTTCATTTTTCTCTTTTATTTTAATATTTAAACTAATATAACAGCCTATTTAAAATTTTTTATTTTAGTATTTTATTAAAATATCAAGTTATCAACCTTCAATAGCTTATTTTGTTTATCTTAAAGAAGTTTATTCTTATCAGATTATTATGAATAAAACAAAATCATCTTCTCTTTGTTAGTTTGTGCAATTGCCAAGAAATCATTCCTCCAACAACAATAATTGCTATAATTAATAAAATCAAGTACATTCTAATTTGTCCAACTTCAGAACTTTTAACATAAAATGTAGCTAGGCTACTTTCTTCTTCATTTATTTGAACCTCAATATTATAAATTCCAGGCAAGGTTTCTTCAGGAACTTTTATTGATGATAAGAAAGAAGCCTGAGTTTCAATAGCTTTTAATTCTCTTCTATGAGCAAGAGTAATATCATTTTTCTTAATATAATAATCTAATTGAACATCATGTCTTCCTGCTTTTTCAATGTTTTTTAATTCTATTTTAAACTGAAGCATCTCTCCAGCCCTGATATTTTGATATTTTTCAGGAACAACAACAGATAATTCTAAACCTCCAAGTTCTCCTCCAGAAATTATTTCTCCAGTAATTTTATTAGAAATAACCTCTCCAGTCATATTAGAAGAAAAACCAAAATTAAACAATAAAATTAACATTAGTCCAGCAAGAACAACATAAAGAGATTTAATCATTTTTGTCATTACACCAGTTCTTTTTCCAGTAGAAGATTGAATTATCATAAAAAAACCCATTATAGGAGGAATTATAATTGTCACCTTATTAATTATCATAAAATAAGGATTAGGGAAAAATACAAAGATTAATCTTTCTAGTATTCCAGCTATAGCAATAATTCCTGCCCAAATTAACAATTTTTTATTAAATACTTTTGATAATGTTGAAAACATAAACATCCAGATTATAATAATCCCTGCCCCGATTAAAGTAGTAATAATATGCATAAGAGAATAGTTTAAAATTATAGGATTATAAATTTCAACATTGGCTTTACAAAAAAATACACTAAATAATATAAAAATAGACCATAAACTTATTAAAAAAGCCATTTTTAAAAACTCTTTAGCTTGTGCTTTTGAAGTTTTACATTTTAAAAATGCAAGCCCTACTACTACAATACCAAGCATAACTCCAAAAAACGAAAGACTAAGTCCTGCAGCATTTATAATTTGTAAATCAATCATCTCATAACCCTCCAAATTAAAAAAAACATTCCAAAACATGCAATAAGTTTAAAAATTAAAAAAACATCAAGTGCAACACCATAGAAATCTGAAAATATAAATCCTGCACTTAAACATAAGCCAAAACCTAATATCCAAAAAGGCATAAAAACCCCAATATTTCTTTTTTCAAGCATATTTAAACTAGATTGAATAAGAATTATAAGTGAAATAACTAATGGAAATAAAATATTCACTATTCCTGATAAAGATTCAAGTCCTCCAATCATTTTACTGCCTCCTTAAAAGCTTTCATATAAATAAAGATTGCAATAAGTATCACACCCATAACAACAAAATTGTTTTCTAACCAATAATAATCTTGAAAAATATGAGATAGTAAAAAAGCAGATTCTGCAAAAATCCACAAAACAGAAGCTATTAAAATATATTTTAAAGATACAACTGCTAATCTTAAAGAAAAGATTAAAATTAAAAAATTAAATATAATAATTCCAGAATGTAAAAATATATGCCAGGAACAATGACTTAAACTAAAAGGTTTAATAAAATTAACAATTATTAATAAAGCCAAAAAACACCAAAAAAATATCCAAGGCATCCATTCTGGAATTTTCTTTTTATAAATCTTTTTTTTCACCATTTTTTACTTGATTCCTTTATTTCATTAAGCATATCTGATTTTTTACTTAATTCCTTTATTTTATTAGACATATTTGATTTAAAAATTTTCCTACTCCTTCTTTTTCTGAATTTTATTTTTCTCATTTTTTTAAATACAAAATAAAGATAGATAAAAAACAGCAAAATAATTATCCCAACTACAAAAACAACCCCCATCAACAAATTTCTTGATCTTCCTGAGACTATTTTTCCTAAAAGAGGAAGATATGAATCACATTCATACTCAAAGTTTTCAATAATTATTTTTACTTCAGAGGTTGTCAAATCCTTTTTTACTTCTTGATTAATTTTAATAGTTAAAAATTCTAGTTCTTTATCAGTATAATCTATACTCCCTTTTTTCTTTATTTGCTCTTGTAAGGATCTAAAACATAAGATACAAACAATTGTTCCATTGTATTTCAACCTTTTAATAATACTACTAGATCTTCCAGAAGGATATTCTTCAACTACTTCTCTAGAAAGAGGAAGAGTTCCTCCAACACTATATGTTGTAAAATGAGTAACATCAAATACATAATCATCAGCATCATCTACTTCTGTGCAAATTGAAGCAGGGCAAGTTTCATTATCACGTAATGCATATCTATCAACAAATCCAAGAGCATCAGTATTATTAATAGTAATTCTTGCACTTTTATTTAGGTTTGAAATTAAAGAAGAATTTAAAAATACACTATTAGAAGAAATAACAATAGAGATATTAAGGTCATCAAGATCCCCAGAACTTAAATTAAGAAGATCATCCCATAAGATTACAGCATTAGATGTAATAATTTCTAGTTCCGTGTTATTTATTTCAGAAGAAGTTAAAGCATTAGGAGATGTTGAAAAATCCTTTGAATTATCTAAAAAAGTATTATTATATATAGTATTATCTTGCCCTTCAAAAATCTTAATCCCTCTTGTAGCATTAGAAATTTGATTATTAGATAAATTAGTTTCTGTACTTTCAGAAACAAAGATTCCATAAGAATTAGAATCTAAGGTCATATTTTGTACAATATTTTTATCACTATCTGAAATGTCAATTCCATATTCAAAATTATAAATCTCCCCATTTTTAATAGTTAAATTATAATAACCTTCATTTTCTACTCCTTTTCCACTACCATCCCCAGTTATGTTATAACCTTTAAAATCAATAGTAATATTTTCAGCACCAATAATCAAACAATCTCCTGTAGCAGAAATATCTTGAGTTAAATTATAAACAGAATCTGCTAAACTTAATGTTTTACATGTTGAAACTTGTGTTTCTGGAACAACAAAAGTAACATTAACAGAAAATAAGCTTGAATTAAGATTATTTAAACTATCATTTACAGTTATGTTCATCTTATGATAACCTGCTGCTAATACAGTTGAATTAGTTAATATCCCATCACAATCTATTGTAAAGTTAGTAGTCCAATTAGTAGTAAAGCAATCTACTTCTGTATAAACATCTGTTGCATTAATATCATAACTTAACCCTACATTCTCAGCAATTGTTTGATTGTCAAAATCTGTAAAGTAAGGTGGACTTATATCAATTGTAAATCTAACAAAGCTACTATTTATATTATTAGATGAATCATTAACCCAGATTGTAACATTATGCTGTCCTTCTATCCATGTAACATCAGTTATATTATTACAACTTGTTGTAAGAGATGTATTTGCAGAATAACTATCATTTGAATACCAACAAGTATCTAGATTTGTATCACTTCTTGTATAATTAACATCTAAATTAGTATCTGTTGTATTTGTATTATTAGTTGGAATAGATATACTAATTAAAGGATAAGTTGTATCAATAGTAAAATAAACAATCGTAGAATTTAAGTTATTTGCACTATCATTACAATAAACAGTTCTATTATTTGAGCCTTCTGTTCCTGTTAAACTCGTCCAATTAACACCCATTACAACTGTTGTTGAATTACCAACCCCACTATTATTAGAATACCAGCAAAATCCTTCATTAACTTCAACATAAGTATAATTTAAATCAAATGTTGCAGAAGATAAATTAGAGTTGTTAACAGGATTTGATATACTTATTTCAGGATAAGTTGCATCAACACTAAAGTCTTTAGTTTCTGTATTGTTTATATTATTACTTGAATCATTACAAAGGAATGTAACTTGATAACCTCCATCTGGAACAGTTGTGTTTGTTGCATTATAATCATCATTATTAGTTGTATTATACAAATCTAATATTCCAGGACCGACATCCATACTTATCCAACAACTTCCATCTGTCATTGAAGTCTCATCTAATACTGTTGCATTAAATACAATTGAATTTGAATTATATGTAGTATTTTCAGGAGTATTAATTGTTACATTTGGTTTTATTATATCTACTATACTAATACTAAAGTTTACATAACCTGAATTAATATTATTACTTGAATCATTTACCCATATTGTGACATTATGAACACCAATTGTCCAGGTTACACCGGTTATATTATTACAACTTGTTGTAAGAGATGTATTTGCTGCCATTGAATCATTAGAATACCAACAACTATCAACCCCGCTTCCAGAATCACTTCTTGTATAATTTATATTTAATCCAGTATCAGTATAATCTGTATTATTTGTAGGATATGTTATATTTACATTTGGGTTAATTGTATCAATTGTAAAGAATATTATTGTAGAATTTAAATTATCTAAAGTATCATTACAATATAAAGTCCAGTTATCATCTCCTTCTGCAGCTTTTAAATCAGTCCAATTACTTCCCATTGCAATTGTTGATGAATTATCTGTTCCAGAATTATTAGAATACCAACAAAATCCCGGATTAGTTTCAGTAAATGTATAATTCAAATCCTGTGTTGCAGATGAATAATTTGTATTATTAACAGGATTTGATATACTCATTTCAGGATTTGTAATATCAATTGTAAAATAAACAATTGTAGAATTAATATTATTACTTGAATCATTACAATACACAGTCCAGTTATCATCTCCTTCTGCTGCTTTTAAATCAGTCCAATTAACACCCATTGCAACTGCTGATGAATTACCAACTCCACTATTATTAGAATACCAACAAAATCCAGGATTTGTTTCAGTAAATGTATAATTCAAATCCTGTGTAGCACTTGAATAATTTGAATTATTTGAAGGATGACTTATACTCATTTCAGGATAAGTTATATCAATTGTAAAATAAACAATCGTAGAATTCAAATTATTAGTTGTATCATTACAATAAACAGTTCTATTATTACTTCCTTCAGTACCTGTTAAGTCTGTCCAATTAACACCCATTGCAACAGGTGATGAATTACCTACACCAGAATCATTAGAATACCAGCAAAATCCTTCATTAACTTCAACATAAGTATAATTTAAATCAAATATAGCAGAAGATAAATTTGAATTATTTACAGGATTTTTAATTGTCATTTCAGGGTCAGTTGTATCTGCAACACTAATTGAGAAATTAACATAACCTGAATTAATATTATTACTTGAATCATTTACCCATATTGTGACATTATGAACACCAATTGTCCAGATTACACCAGTTATATTATTACAACTTGTTGTAAGAGATGTATTTGCTGCCATTGAATCATTAGAATACCAACAAGTATCAACCCCACTTCCAGAATCACTTCTTGTATAATTAATATTTAATCCAGTATCAGTATAATCTGTATTATTTGATGGATAAGTAATATTCACATCTGGATTAATTGTATCAATTGTAAAGTAAACAATAGTGGAATTTTCATTATTAGCAGTATCATTGCAATAAATAGTTCTATTAATATCACCTTCAGCACCTGTTAAATCAGTCCAGTTTACACCCATTGCAACTGTTGATGAATTATCTGTTCCAGAATTATTAGAATACCAGCAAAATCCTGGAGTAGCATCTACAAATGTATAATTTAAATCAAATGTTGCAGAAGATAAATTAGAAAGGTTTGTAGGATTTGATATACTTATTTCAGGATAAAGTGTGTCAACACTAAAATCTTTTGATTCAGTGTTATTAATATTATTTATACTATCATTACACCAGAACAAAGTTCTATACCCTCCATCTGGAACAGTTGTGTTTGTTGCATTATATTGATCATTATGAGTTGTGTTTAACAAAGTGAGATTTGTTACACCTGCATCAATAGATATCCAACAACCTCCATTTGTCATAGAATTTTCATCTACTGCTGTTACATTAAAGTTAACTGAATTACTTGTATAAGTTGTATTTGCAGGAGTATTAATTGTTATATTTGGTTTTACTGAATCAACAGTAAATGTAACATTTGTTGAATTCACATTATTAGCACTATCATTAATATAAATAGTTCTAGTAGTAGAACCAGCATTTGTAGCTAATCCAGTCCAATTAGTTCCACAAGCTTGAGTAGATGAATTTGTTCCTCCTGAATCATTTGAATACCAAACAAAATCACAATTTGTTTCCACATAAGTATAATTCAAATCATGAGTTGAACCTCCATAGCTTGTATTTGCTGGATAACTTATACTAATTGTTGGATAAGTTATATCAATTGTAAAATAAACAATTGTAGAATTTAGATTATTAGTTGTATCATTACAATAAACAGTTCTATTAATATCACCTTCAACACCTGTTAAGTCTGTCCAGTTAGTTCCCATTACAACAGGGGTTGAATTTATAGCTCCACTATCATTAGAATACCAGCAAAATCCAGGATTAGTTTCAGCAAATGTATAATTTAAATCAAATGTATCTGAAGATAAATTTGAATTATTTACAGGATTTTTAATTGTCATTTCAGGGTCAGTTGTATCTGCAAAACTTATACTAAAATTAACATAACTTGAATTAACATTATTA
>SDBT01005751.1_pt1 | contig 20731 bp, 22 predicted proteins | sample 2277101 | NCBI WGS metagenome assembly SDBT01 (sample SAMN10404973, study PRJNA504765) | marine sediment metagenome | isolation source: marine sediment core GS10_PC15, 103 cmbsf | place: Arctic Ocean: Southern Knipovich Ridge | collected 2010 | reverse complement strand
CCGACCTCAGCGTACGACAATTCTGCCAAATCGTGCAACGTCACAACAGATCTTAGGTGGTCGGGCAGCCGGGCGATGGTACATCTTAGCATCTCCTGCAACTGCCGGGAATCCCGCTTGAGAGAGGTCTTCGTGAGTTGGCCACAGAAGTGGGTTCAAGGTCGATGCGTAAACTTATTAACGAGATTGCGACCGAACTTGAGGCAGGGACGAGCATTGAGGAGGCGTTTGAGAAGCGACAGAAGGCATTTCCACCTCTTTACGGGCGAATATTAAAAGCGGGGGTGGAGACGGGCAGATTAAGCGAGATGCTGACCAGCCTGAACAGACACCTTGAGATGACCAATCGAACGAGAAGGATAATCTTAGAAGCGGTCAGTTATCCGGCCATCATCTTTGCTCTGGGTCTGATTATTGTAACTGGTGTTCTTTTTTTCATAATACCTCAATTCGAGGTGATACTTACGGAGATGTTAGAGGGCCACCGCATGAACGTTGTAACGCGGTCGTTTTTTATTATGTCGAGGAACATGGTGCCTTTCTGGATGGACTTAGGTCTTTTTATTATTGTGATAGTTGCCAGCTTTTTGCTTCTTTCATCTTTTGAGTGGGGGCGGAGGTTCAAAGAACGGGTATTACTGAAATTACCGGTTATGGGCAGAGTTTATCACAGCAGTACTCTAAGTAAGATGTCGGAAGCGATGGCGATGATGGTCGCGGCCGGATGTGACATGCCCGCGTGCCTGCGGTTGAGCTCGAGTGCGTCTGGAAGCGAGACACTTATAGCCGAAGGTAATGCCCTGTCCAGGCAGATTGAACAGGGAGCCAATATTTTAGAGGCGGGCCAGTTCTGCAGAATGATACCAAAACTGTTTCTGTACTCGGTTCAGTTGGGCAGTCAGCGCAACGAACTGCAGGACAATCTTTACAGTCTGGGGCAGATGTACGCCGAGCAGGCGCGCTGCGGTCAGTCCAGATTGCAGGCGGTTTTGCTGCCTATTATGATAGTTTTGGTTGGCGGATTTATATTCCTTGCGATTCTTGCGATATTTTTGACAATGATACAGATTGTTACAGTTATGTCATGAATGTCATAGATCGGGTCATGGAATTTACTTTAGTAATATTAGTAACGTTGTTCTTTTTAGTTCTGTTTCCTTACTTAGGTTACAAGAAACCGGGTATTGCCATAGTAACATCCCCTATAGTAAGTGCAGCGCTTGTTGTTCTTGGGACTGAAGGGTCAGTGATGTTTGTCGCAGCGGCCGGGGCTGTTATTTTTCTTGCGACAATTATAGCTATTGCCGGATCAGGCAGGGGTGGGGATTTAGAGAGATGGCCGCATGTTGTGGCCAAGTGGATACTTCTGGCGCTCGGGGTGTTAATCTGGCTGGGAGTGGTGGCGTGGTTGGGAAGATTTTGGGGCATATATGGATTTGTATTCCTTCTGTTTCTTACTGGTTTGATTGTAAGCTTCGGTTTAAGCTCGCGCCACGCGACGGCTGCTTATGTTATCAGTACAATTGGAGCGAGTATGCGGCAGAACCTGCCACTGACCATGGCACTGGAATCGGCAGCGAGTGGTCGTGAAGACAGCCGTGCAGGAATCCTGCGAAGCGTAAGTAAGTGGCTGGTCAAGGGCTATTGCTTGAGCGAGGCCATCAAGCGGGGCTATCCAAAATGTCCGGGTTATGCGGTGGCGATGATAGGTGCGGCTGAAAAGATTGACCAGCTCCCGAGTGCAATGAGCTCAATCGAAGCGGACATGGTCGCGAAAGCCGATGAAAGCAGAAAAATAAGACCGTTTCACCCTCTATATCCGGTAGTACTGATAGCCCTTATGTTTATCGTGGTGCTGGGATTAATGACATTTGTTGTCCCACAGTTCCGCTCCATATTGACGGAGGTGTTGGAAGGTGGGTCGCTTCCTGCTTCCACCGCTTTTTTGTTTGATGCGGCGGGTTTTGTTGCGTATGACATGGGCTGGTTAGTTTTTGGGGTGGCAGCATTGATAGTTCTGGTGGGCATTGTCTTTAGTCTTGGTATCAGGTTTAGACCTCGCCGGCCTGACAAGCCTTTTTTTGTCTCGCGGATTGGTGATTTTATCAAATGGCATTTACCGGTTTTACACTGGTTCGAAAAGAATTATTCGACGGTGCAGACGGTCGAGCTTCTGCGGTTGTCGCTGAACGCCGGCTGTACAGTCAACAAAGGCATCGCTAACACATTAGGGCTGGATGTTAACAACCGCTTTAAGAAGCGGCTTGGTAAATGGTTAGTTAAGGTAGAGGCCGGCGATAATATCGCCAAGGCGGCGAGGGAAAGTAAATTAGGCAGTTCTTTAGCGTGGGCGTTCGACGATACAGTGAACCGAGGAAACACGTTGGCCATCCTGGAGACACTCGAGGCTTTCCACCGTTCGGAGTATGGCTACCGTGTGAATATGGCAAGATATATGTTCTGGCCTTGTGTAACTATTACGATGGGTGCGATGGTGGGTTTCGTGGCATATGCGATATACTCGCCTATGGTTTTAATTATTTCAGGCCTGACCAGTGTTGTGACGCCTTAAATGGAGCAAACCGTGGCTTATAGAAATAGGAAATATAAAGGTCTGTTACTGGTTGAGCTGGCAGTTTCGCTGCCGCTTTTGGCGGTAATTTTTATTTTACTGACGGCATCATTAGAGGGTTTCAGGCGGTTCAACCACTATCAACTTACAAGGCAGCGGTGTACGGCGGCGGCACAGGCGCAGCTTGACAGCATCACCCTGACAGGCAAAGGAATTGGGCAGGAAGATTTAGAACGGCTATGGCCGGGAGTGAGCATCTCAATTGAAAAAGCAGAGGGAGCAGGCCAATGGGGAGGGCTGAAATTGATAAGAGCAACAGCAGGAGCTAAAAGCTTCAGCACAGACGTCGAGGTCGTGTTAAGCAGATATATCGTGGGAGAAGAAGGACAATAAGATGCGCAAGGGCTTTTCATTAGTGGAGTTGATTACGGTGCTGGCTGTTATCTCCATAATAGCTGTGCCCCTGGCTCGATTGACCAGGACGACACTTTATGATATTCCAAGGTCATACAAGATGATGTATGGGAATACGAGTATCCTAAGCGCATTAAAGCAAATGAATAGGGACATCAACGAAGCCACGGCATTTCCCGATGCCTTCGGAGGAGATACCGGCAATGATGAGCTATTGCTCATTGAGCTGACAGAGGGCGTGGTTTCATATGAATTCAACGAGCAGGAAATCTTAAGGCGAAAGTTGTCCGGGACCGCTAACGATAGCGACGAAGATATTATGCGATGGCCAGCCCGCCACGCTAAAATTCAATGGCAAATCCGCCAGGAGAACAACAAGGCATATGCCGTGGAGATTAAGACGTGGATTGAGCACAAAAGCGGAGACCTTGTGGAGAAGAAGATGGCAAATTCACATTTGTACTTTGTAGGTGCTTACCGTGAGCCTTTGAGGCAGAGATGAAAAGAAGAAGAGAGAATGGCTTTGTGATGTTGTTGATTATCGTGGCGCTGGCCCTGATTGCCGTGGAAATATTCGTGTTAACCGCGGGCTCCAATACGATTCTTTTCCAGGCTAACGATGCGTACCTCGAGGCTTGCGAGCGAAATTTGACAGCAAGCGGTCTTGCCTGGGCACAGCGCAGTATGAAAAGGCCGGAAGCGGAGACTTTCGACAAGAGTATCAAGTTAGACCTTTCCGATATGAATATCAGGGGTTCGGCCTTGAGCGTGACTATAGGCCAGCCTGAAAACGAACAATCGCACATCCAAGTAATCACCTCCTGTCGTCGCGGCAGGCAGAGACTACGACACAGTGGTAAATATCGTATTTCTCACGGCCCGTAGTCTGCCAAATGGTCAGGCCTCAAGCGAATGATATTTGAGGTTTTTTGCAGGTGCTGCAAACAGAAAGCTCCTGGCGCAGCAGTATATTAGCACTCCCCTAAGAGACCCAGGCCAAGTTTCAAACCAAACTGATTTCTTTCAGGTCACAAAATATCCCCGGTGCGACTCGAACGCACAACCTCTGGCTCCGGAGGCCAACGCTCTATCCATTTGAGCTACGGGGACGAAAACCTGCTACTTTTTTACGCCAAAACTGCGAAAATGTCAAGGACATAACTACCCGAAGCAGCGGGCACTTATAGTTCATTTGGAACTTTGTACTTCGGGATTTTGCAGCCATCGGTTATAATAATATAAGTCAAACATATAAAGGGTGATGGTTAGATGTCAAAGAACAAAGCCGTTCTGTCCCCCAAAACGGCCTTACTTGTGTTTTTACTGCTTTTTATCACATCCAGCGGGGTATCTGCGGGCCCAGGTGACTTCAACATTGACGGCGTATTTGAGGTATCACTGGACTTGCCTCGAATATTGTTCCTGCTGAAGCGAGACCCGAATAGCCCGCCTTTGACTTACCAAGGAGAGTTTCTCGTCAACTGGGCTTTTTTGGATACGGGTGCCTCCGGCATTTTGCTATCACGCGAAACAGTTACTTATCTGGAAATAGATATTGACCCGAACGCTCAATATGCCGACGTTGGCATTGGCGGGCCCGAATTCTTTGACGTTTCTGAGTCTCTTTACATCGGAACTGCCGATTATGACTACTATTCCAACGTCAATGGTCCTGACCCCAACGACCCGAACAATTATCTGCCAATAATGGGGCCATGGGGCTTTCAGGTCAAGCAGACCCTCGTCGGAGACTTTCCCAACGAACCTATAGACCTTCTCGGAATGCCGGTAATGGCCGGCAAAACAGTCGTTCTGAACGCCGGCGCCGTAAACAACCTGGAGTTGTTCGCAGCCGATGTCAGAGAGTCCAACGACCCTACGATACCTGGAGTTGATTTCACCGTGCCGTTGAGGTTCGAAAAATATATTATGCCGAAAGACCCAAATAATATCCCACCTTTGCCTGTGCTCGCTTACAATCCAGTTATCGACAACGTAACCATCGAGTACAATGGCCATAGTTCGACCGCAACCTGGATTCTCGACACCGGCGGCACACTCAGTTTGATGTCGATATCACAGGCGGCCGCGTTAGGTCTTATGGATGCAAACGGCACCCCGCTTACTGCACCGGACTTTCAGATTCCAATCGGCGGAATCGGTGAAGAAGACGTCAACATACCGGGCTTTCAAATAGACAATCTCATAATACCAACTCTCAACGGTTACAGTCTTATATTTAACAACGCCCGCATCGGTGTCCACGACATCGGGATTGTAGACGAGGCAACCGGTGAGCTAATAATCCTCGACGGTATTTTCGGTAGTAACTTCTTGTGTGCTTCGGCCAAAATGGAAGGCGGCTGGCCGGTCGACTTTGCTGCAGGGCCCTTCAAAAGCATAGTTATCGATATGCGCAACGGCCTTTTGGGTTTTGACGTTAACGACGCTTACCCGCTCCCGGCCTGCGGCGACCCGGAACACCCTCAGCCAACCGCCGATTTTACCAACGATTGCAAAGTCAACTCTCTCGACTTATCTATTCTGACTAAAAACTGGCTGCGCGATGACTGTGATATTGGGAACAGTTTTTGCCAAGGTGCAGATATGGATAAAACGAGCAAAGTTGACTTGGCCGATTACGCGCTTCTGGCGGGACAATGGAGTAATTCACCTTTCAGCTCAACCTGCGGCGACGCTGACCACCCGTGGCGCAAAGCGGACCTCAACCGCGACTGCTCCGTAGATTTACGGGACTTGTGGGTCCTGACGGAAGAATGGCTCAACGATTGTGACTGGCTCAACTGGAACTGCCGTGGTGCGGACATGAACTTCGACAAAATCGTAAATTTCGCTGACTATGCTGGGTTTGTCTCCTGGATGCAGCGGTAATTTAAACGGGCCCATCAGCTTTGCTGATTCGGTCGATATTCTATTCAGCCTTGTTACTCTATACAATTGTTTGACAAAGCCAGCCTCTGCAAATATCATTTAGCGATTGCTAAGGGTCTCTATCCTTTTACAGGAAGATTTAATGACGTTTATCGTCGATTGTATATATCTGCTGACCGCCATAGCCATAAGTCCGATGGTTGTGTATCGGATAGTCAGATACAAGCGTTACCGGACCGGCTGGGCAAATCGCCTGGGAAGAATCGCCCGCAAAGACCCGCAAAAAAAATGCATCTGGATTCACGCTGTAAGTGTGGGCGAGGTCAACGCAAGTAAAACCTTAGTGAAAGAGCTGCAAGATAGATTCAGCGACTTCGAGATTGTAATCAGTGCTACTACCGACACGGGTTTTGCCCGCGCGAGTAGCCTTTTTGGAAATCAGTTGCAAGTATTTTACTTCCCGTTCGACATTTCCTGGATAATGCGCCGTGCCTTTCGCGAAATCCAGCCGGCAATCTGCCTGCTAATGGAGCAGGAGGTGTGGCCTAACTTCGTTCATACAGCAGAGAAGCTGAACATTCCAGTCGTAGTGGTCAACGGCAGAATAAGCGACAAAGGGTTTTCAAGGTACCGCAAAATAAAGCCAATCGCCAAAAGATTATTCCGCAAGGTAAGTCTTGTTCTTGCCCAGACGGAGGAATATGCCGGGCGTTTCAAAGAGATCGGCTGCGAGGAGGAAAAAGTCCTCGTTACCGGCTCACTAAAATATGACACAGCCCAGACGGGCGATAAAGTCGATGGTGCCGAGGAGCTTGCTGCCCAGCTAAACATAAAGGGCAAAAGACTGTGGGTCGCAGGAGGAACCGGAAACGATGAAGAAAAGATACTGCTTGATGTCTATCAGAGTCTAAGACACGGTGACAAATTCCGCGATTTGCGTTTTGCACTTGTGCCCCGCAAGCCCGAAAGATTCGAAGAGGTGGCGCAATTGATTAAGCAAGCTGGTCTACCTTTGGTCCGTTACAGCCAGATAAAAGGCGGGACCGTCGTGCCGCAGCAAGGCAACCAAGCCATCATTCTCGGCGATACCATGGGGGATTTGCGAAAATTTTATTCGCTTGCCACGATTATTTTCGTTGGCCGGTCTCTGGTGCCGATGGGCGGTTCGGATATGATGGAGGCGACGGCTTTAGGCAAATGTACCCTGTTTGGCCCATATGCCTTTAATTTCAAACAAACCGTCGGTGCACTCCTGCAAGGCCAAGGCGCCATTCAGGTTAAAGATAAAGAGGACTTACTTCAGACAATGCAAAAATGCCTCACCGACCCGGACTTTGCAGAAAAAGTGGCCCAAAACGGACAAAACGTAATCAAACAAAACCAGGGCGCAACCCAAAAAACCATCGACCAAATCGCAAAATTCCTGAATCCCGCCTGAGAAAAACGGGTTAAACTGCCCAGCCGCACGCATTCATCAGCATCTTTAAGTTTTTTCTTCAAATATTTCGGATAAATCAGACGATAACCAAGTGTTGGGCTGTTCAATGCGGAAAATGACCTTATGCCTAAAAGCGATTCAAAAACAGAAACCACTCAAAAAATCAGAACTCTGTTTCTATTGGCCTTGGGAGTTGTAATAACGGCGCCAGCAGCTTTGCTGGCAGGCCCCAGCGTCCAATATAATATCATCGACCTCGGTACGCTCGAGGGTTATGACATTTCGCGGGTCTGGTCAATCAACAACGAGGGGCAGATCGTAGGAGAGGTCCTTAATCCCGGCCCTCCGTATACAAGCAGGGCAGTATTATTCGATGCCAGCGGGGACGGTAATAATATCGACTTGGGAACACTGGGTGGAGAAACCGGTTGGGCCTACTCAATCAACAACAACGGGCAAATTGTGGGAGGCTCTGATTCCAACGATTTACAGCCCATCATCCATGCGACAATCTTTGACCCCAACGGAACAGGAAACAATATTAAACTTGGTAACGAAGGTTTCGCTTCATCGATAAATGACAACGGCCAGATTGTCGGAGTCGAAGTGAATGGCGCCGGCTATGAGGTAGCAAAGCTATTTGACTATTATGACGCCAATAACAATATGGAACTGGGAATGATAGCTGGATTTAATAATTCGAGAGCTCACTCAATAAATAATAACGGGCGTGTTGTGGGATTTGCATATAACTATCTATCATCCGGTTTGCGGGCAGTACTCTTTGACTCTAATTACCAGGGCAACAACATCGACCTTGGTACGCTTGGAGGCCAGTACAGCGCAGCTATTTCAATCAATGACAACGGCCAAATCGTTGGGCGCGCCGACACTTCCGGCGGTTCTACACATGCAGTTCTGTTTGACCCTAACGGCACAGGTAACAACATTGACTTAGGCATACTAACTGGCTGCAACTTTTTTGTGGCTACTTGTATAAATAACTGCGGGCAAATTGTGGGACAGGCCTCACCTGATGGCGTCTTTTCAACATTATTTCGTGCCGTGCTCTTCGACCCTACTGGTTGCGGTAACAACATCGATCTTAACGAATTAGTCGACCCTGCCCTCGGCTGGACTCTGAAAACCGCGATCTGCATAAACGATAATGGTTGGATTGTGGGCTGGGGTTCCAATCCGCAGGGCAATTCCAGATCCTTTCTCCTTACACCCCGCATATCAGGCGACTTTGAGCCCGACACAGATGTGGATTTTGAGGATTTTGCCGTTTTCGCATCAGCCTGGAAAAGCAAGGACGGCGATATCAACTGGAACGTATTTTGTGATATATCCTCCCCAGAAGATGGCGTGGTTGACGAATTGGATTTATCCGTATTTTGCTCTAATTGGCTCGCACAGCAATAGATAGGCCCTTATCACATTTTCATTTGTTCTGCAACAGCTTTGATATGTGGCGGGCTTGTTCCGCAGCAGCCGCCAATGATAGAGAAGCCCGCAACATGTATTTCTTCTGCTGCGGCTGCGAATTCATCGGGTGATACGTTGTAGCTGGCTTTGCCGTCGACTAACTCCGGTTTGCCCGCGTTAGGCTCAGCCAACAAAGCAACTGTGCCTTTAACCTCTGAGGCAAAAATTTGAGCGAGCTTAACGTACTGGTCCATATTCAAGCCGCCGCAATTGAAGCCGATTGCGTCGATTCCAAGCGATAGTAACCACCCTACCGCCGCGCCTACATCAACGCCCATCATAGTTCTAAACTGGTCACCAGCAGGGTCGTACGCAAGCGATGCAAATACCGGCAAAACGCTGACCGATTTGACAGCCTCGACCGCAATCGTTGCCTCGTCGAGCGCGGTCATCGTCTCGATTATAAAACCGTCCACCCCCCCTGCCGCAAGAGCTCTTGCCTGCTTAGCAAACACGTCTTTTAACTCTTGTGGCTTTAAATTTCCCAGAGGCTCTAAAAAATCACCACTGGGCCCAATATTGCCCAAGACGTAGTTCTCCTCACCTGCTGCCTGACGGGCAAGCTTAGCTGCCGCCGTGTTTATTTCTTCGCTCTTTTCGGCGAGACCGTGGCGAGCCAAGGCGTACCCATTACCCCCGAAGGTATTGGTAAGGACCGCATCGCTGCCCGCCACAAAATAGCTTTTGTGAATATCCAAAACGACATCCGGCGAGGCGATATTCAAATAATCACCGCACGCGCCCGGCTCAACGCCGCGCGCGATAAGCTCTGTTCCCATCGCTCCATCCAAGAGAAAAAGTCCCCGGTTTATTCTTTGTCTCAAATCCATTCCGGCCACAACAAATCCGCGTGCCTTTTACTATTTACTGCGGCTGTTCAATTATATCGCCGCTGACGATTTTGTAGACATGCTCGAAGCCCCGCGGCACCGGACGAATGAAAAGGCGATCCCGCAGCTTCTCACTGAAAGTCGCTGACTTTAGATACCTGAGGCTGAGAGTGATATCAACCCAGCCTTCGTCTATCTGTCCTGGCTGCTTGACAATCCTTACAAAGGTGGGAACAAAAAAGCCTTCGCAAACCTCTTTGTGTTTATCCATCTCTGCAACAAGTATGGTTCGGCCGTCAGCATCGAAATACTCAATTCTTCTGACAAGATAATCACAGTTAGAGATATATATTTTACGGGTCTCCGTACCCCTATCTTTTTTTATCAGCACGTCAAAAGGGCCCTGCTTCGATAGTGACCAACTTCCCTCGCCGCCGACAGCCGCCACCGTCAGCGTCTCAAGCACCAACTTAGGGCTAATCATCAGCTTTTCAGGACAATTTACATCAGACCAGTTGCCCCACCAATAACCCCTAATTTCCTTCGGCTTCATTGCCAGCCAAAACTCATTTTCGTTTGAGCCAAAGACAATACCCTTCGGGTCAAAAGCAACATCACCCTGCAGGTAGATTTCGGCTGGTGGGTCAACCCATATCTTAACAGGGAAGTTTTCCTTATGCTTTTTGCCTTCAGCGTAATAGTGCAGACGACATTGGCCGTGAGCCTTCAGAGGAACCATGTGCTCGGAGCGTGACTTTAGAAGATCGAGAGATTCGCCAACGCTTTGCTTGCCGGGACAGACCCGTCTCGGCTGTGGCAATTGCGGTGCACAGCCTGCAAGAACCAACATCGCTGCGGCAAAATGAAGTGAAAATCGGACCTTTGCTTGATGAGAGTCCACCTTTATAAGTCCACCTGTAGAATCTGGCTCAGCTGGGAGGATAATTGCTCGATATGCTCCTCACTAAGATGCGGGTTTACAACGTCGACGGTCTGCTTGTCACCGGACATCCTCAAATGCCAAATTTCCTTATCACCCTGCATTCGCGATGACTCGTACTTCAGAATCCTTTTTCGCATCAAAATCAGCATCAGGACAAACCGGAAATTTATTTTCTCCTGCTCGGTCTCTTTACCGAGCCTTTCAAGAAAGGCCATCAGCATATCATCATCAACGAATATTTGCTTCTTCTGGTCCGCAGCGGGCAGCTTTGTTCTCCAGTAGCAGAACACCTGTGGTTCATTCTTTTGCCAGTAATCGGCGCAAAAATCCCGCCTGGCCAATCCATCGTCGGTTTCCAGCAAAGCAGCAAAGTACTCCTCACCGGATTCAATTTTTTTACCGGTTCCGGAGCAAAAACCCAGCGGCTTACTTACTTCCCACTCGTCCATCTTTCACTTTTTCCAAGCCATTATTCAAACTTCAGCCATCGGCATATGTTTTGTGATGTTTTGGGGCCTATGCCTTTTACATTCTGCAAATCATCGCAATTTCGAAAGGCCTGATTGTCACTCTTGGTAAAACTCTGGCGGTAAGCCACTATTCCCCCGGCCCGTGTAGTGCCTATACCCGGCAACCTCATCAAAGAAGCCATGGGCGCATCGTTCGGATTTATCCGGCCCTGAAGCTGGATTTCGCGCTGCTGCCCAGCCGAAAAGCTCGACAGTGCAAAACCCGTAGCAACACAAACAGCTATGCCAGCGGCAATGACAAACGCAAGTGATTGAATCCTGCTTTGTTCACTATTGTACTGTCGCAAGAAATCTTCAGTTGGCATCGCTAATTCGCCATTGATATTTACCGATTGAAAATGACCTCGCGCAATTTCTCTAAAGCCTGATACGATTTCTTGGGTTCAAGCTGGTCGGTAAGCAGACCACTGCCGGCTATGGCGCTGTCGGAGGTGTCGGTGAGATTCGAATATGTAACCGTATCAACAAATGGTTTGCTAAGCGCTATCCTATAGAATTGCTCAATCCACTGTTGTTGCCGTGACTGGTCCCATTCCTGGTGCCAAATACCAGCGACGTTGCCGTCGTGTAAACCGACGCCATTGCGACTGGGGACTTCCACGTCGGTTATATACAACGGCTTGGCTATGGGCAGAAAGTAATCCAAGACGCTCGATATGTGCATCATATCCCTGACATGCATCCCAGGCTGATTCTTGCCGAACTGCATTTGCAATCCGAACGCATCAAAATTAATCCCGCTCTGTACCACCATGTCCAAATACACCAAAGGCGGAATGGTGTTGGCAGTTGTCCCGTAATATTCGCCCCAGGGGTTGCTGATTTCTATTATCTTAAACGCCCTGTCGCTGGCTGCCTTCGCGGCCATACTTGCCGCGCGGGTCATTTCCAAGACCTGCTCGAAGCTAAAGGCAAAATAATTAAACGCATTCAGGCCGCATATAACACGCCACGCACGAACATTGCCCGAATACCGACCTACCACCGCCGAAACAAATTGATAAGCGGTTTCACGAATCTTTTCAAACCCTGCGTTACCGCGCAGCAGCCACTTGGGCAGATACTCCTTCGAGAAACAAAGCAGCGGGCCCAGAGCGATGGCCAGTTTTTTCTTACCCAGCACCTCGATACAGGTATCAATCTTTGAAAAATCGTAAGTACCTTTTTGGGCTTCTATCTGCCCCCAGTTGACCGGTATCGTTACAAAACCGAACAATTTGAGCAGTTTCTCAACATGCCCGGGATTGGTAATCTGCCGTGGATCCACCCGACAGCCAAGGCAGCCACGCCCAAAACCGTGGTTCTGGGCCTTCGTCTCGAAAAGCAGGTCCGCGTGTTTAGCTGCCAGCTTTTCGGAAAAGACAATGGCTCTTTTAAGCGACTCGTCCGCCCGTTTGGACGCGAACGACGGCTCAGATATATTTTGAATAGCCTGAATAAAGAGACTCTGAGCCTCCCTGGAAAGGGCTTCCGGGCCCTCCATGCTGTTAAAGAAGGACCAGTCTTCTCGCTTATTAACGATTTGCATCAACTTGGCCCGCCCTATCTCGACATTCAGATTGTACGGTCGTTCTCTTTCAGGCAGACAGGTAGTCGGCAAAAGCACCCTGCCAAAGCCATTGATAGGCCAAAGCAAAGCCAGCCCCGACGTTTCCAGGTTTGGTTTTTTGCACTGGATAATGCCATTTCTAAATGTAATCTGTGCTCTGCGAATGGCAATACCGTCGGTTCCGAAAAGGTAGGCACCGTGCAACGCAAATTTGTCAACAATTTTACCGTCTTTAAAGACCTGGAACTTCATTCTTTCTTTATCTCAACCTGCCGTGATAAAGCAACACCGTTAAGCGTTTACTTTCGAACTCTGTCCACTAAACCACCAATTATAGCAATTAAAGTGCTGAAGGCAAACCAAACTTTGCTATTGATTAACTTTGGCCCCTGAATGGGCAAATGGCCAAGAGGGGTGGGATTTTGGCTTTTGACTGGGCGGATACTCAGGCAACAGCTGTGAATTTTTCGCTGGATTTGTCAATTTTGCAGGTTAAAATATTAGCATTGAATTTCGATCGATCTGGACTTATTGTTCACAAACTCTCATTACGCAAAAAGGAAGGCCTAAAAATGATTAACAAAAAACAATCAATATCGCGACGCGAATTCATAAAAAATTCCGTCATTGGTGCAACTGTATTAGCCTCGGCCTCTCGGGTTAAACTCTCGGCTGCACCGGCAAAGACTGCACCACTGAGATTGGGAAGTCCTATCTTCGAAAAATATGACGGCCCGGACACCTGGGTACAAATTCTCCAGCGCCTTGGCTATCGTGCCGCCTACTGCCCCATCGGTATCGAGGAAAAAGAGGATGTCGTCAAAGCCTATGCCAAGGCCGCCCAAGAAGCGGACATAATCATTGCGGAAGTCGGAGCATGGAGCAACCCAATCAGCCCAAACGCAGAAATGCGAAAAGAGGCCCTGGAAAAATGCCGTGAACACTTAGCACTGGCCGACAGAATCGGGGCAAAGTGCTGCGTCAATATCAGCGGCTCACGCAACGAAAAACACTGGGCGGGGCCACACGAGGACAACTTGACTCAGGAGACTTTTGACCTGATTGTTGAGACCACTCGTGCAATCATTGACGATATAAAACCAACCAGAACTTATTTTACCCTGGAAGCCATGCCGTGGTCTTATCCGGACTCGCCCGATTCGTATGTCCGCTTAATCAAGGCCATAGATCGAGAGCGCTTCGCAGTGCATCTCGACCCTGTAAATTTCGTCGTTAGCCCACAGGTATATTTTAACAACGGCAAAATGATCCGCGAGTGCTTCGAGAAGCTTGGCCCCAAAATCAGAAGCTGCCACGGTAAGGACATAATTTTGAACGAGGAAATCTACATCCCCCATCTGGATGAGGTTCGTCCGGGATTAGGCAGGCTGGATTACGCAACATTTTTGAAAGAATTAAGCAAGTTCCCGGACACCCCACTTATGCTCGAGCATTTGCCGGACGCAGAGCAGTACCGCCTCGCCGCCGAGCATATTCGTGGTGTCGCAAAAACAGCAGGATTATCATTCGGCTAAGAGAAACACCCCATCTTTGATATTGCCGGACGCAGCCCCGCAACAATCACACAGATCGTAGAGAAGCTTTATTTGATTTGATAGCGGATGACCGGGATTTAAAGGCGCATGTTCGGCACGTGGGAGACTGTTTTCAATTTGAGGCCATTTGACACTGACCGTACAGCTTGAACTGTCTGAGCTGGAGTTCGTACAGGTGGTTGTTTGCTTCGATGAGCCTAGCTACCAGGCCGGCCAGACCCAGCAACATTTCAACCAGGTCAATATTAGTCAAAGTCGATTCTGGGCTGAGCCGCGGCAGAATAATAATTATATAACCGCAATTTGCCTGCTCGGTGGCCAATTGTGCGGCAACAATGCTACAGTGGCCCATCTGAGTTATAACCGGTTCGTCACCATCATCAATTTTCCCGCAGAGTTCCTTCAAAAACGAATCGCTGACGTTTAGGTCGGAGAATCTCTCAGAATCGCTGGCCCAGCAGCCTCCCTGCCTGTCCATAATTACCGTGATAGGCCCCCGCTCGGGCAGAATGCTAAAAATCTGCGTAGCTATCTGTTCATTCAGCACACGGTTCGGGGAAAACAACTGGTCATACATATTCATTCACCTGGCTCCCTGCTCTGGCTTTCGGCAAAAATGCTTTCTGCAAGAGTTTCGGTATAATCAGGCGTTGACTTTCCTGCTACAGCCCCAGCCCAATGCATTTGGCTTACAAGTACTGCGTATCGGTCAAGAAGGCAAGTTTATAGGACGTAGGCAATACGCCGCTTGAGGACTGATTTGCTGCGAGCTCAAAAATCGAGCGTCGATTTTAGTTTGGCCATGGGAAACTTTTTCCCGGGGCATTTCGTTTTGCCCGTATAACCCGGCGTGCTCCCGTGGCTGTAGATTCTGCTTTTGGTGATATTGTATCGCTTTTGCAAAAAGCGGATTAGTTTTACCAATGATTGCATTTGACGCCAGTTAGGCGCTGTCCGATTGAAGTCACCCACAAGACAAATTCCGATAGCCTTTTTATTCGCCCAATTGCCGGGCGTGCCCCCACAATGAGCCCCCGTTCTTTGCTGTCGCCAACGAAAGGTAACCTCAACCTGACCGTTGCTGCTATTGGTTCCGTTACCTATAACAAAATCGTAGCCGACCCCCTCCCAATGTCTTCCTTCCCTGTGCCACTTGTCAAATATGGCCGCATTACCATTTCCGGTCCCTGAATGATGTATCACTATGGCCGTCCATTTTTTCTCTACCGGCGCAAGCGGCAGCCAGTCTCCTGGGATATTTTCATAGACCCTCGTTTCTGTTTTAGTCTGCGTTAAAGGTTTAGGCCGAACGGTTTTAACTTCATCAGTATACTCGTGTGTAATCTTGGGCATCGGCTCATCGTTATAAATACAGCCACCCAAAACAAACAGGCACCACCAGCCACTTAAAACTCTGATAAACAACTTCATACTTCGATTATTCGCCTTCCTACGTTACTGCGCTACTGTCCTGCCAAAATCAGATTAGGGTTACCGTTTCGCGATTCTTTCGCGGGGGCTCCAAACGCAGCTTTGGGCGTTTGCGAACCTGCTGACTAAGCCTGCAGTCTGCTCTGGGCCTCCGTTAAATGAGGCTTTTCCTTATATCTGAGCATACGCACGCGATTGCCGCTTTCGTTGAATTCAACCACATCCATATAGGAGTGAATAAGCAGCAGCCCCCTGCCCTCGGTCCTATAAATGTTCTTACCAGAACGCGGATCCGGGACAGAATTCGGGTCGAACCCACCACCCTCATCAATCATGGAAATCTCGACTTTATATGCATCCACTGAATATTCAATTCTAACCTCCTTGTCAGGGTTCATTTTATTGCCGTGCTTGATGGCGTTGATAAAAGCCTCCTCTAAGGCCAGATGGACGGCAAAAATGTCCTCCTGGCTAAAACCGTTGGCCTCAAGTTGAGATAGAATCTGCTTGCACAGGTCAACTATGGCCGACGAGGTGCTTTCGAGGGTCACTGAGCAGTTGATCGGTGTTCCCGACGTCATAAACCTAATACCATCTTGAAAGGCCCATCAGAAGGACGTCAACGCCAAAAACTATGTCCTAAATCATTGGCCACGCCAAATTAAAATTATCGGCTAATTCTCTGCTTTTGTGCATAAAACCGTCAAGATTATTGCCTAATCCGCCCCAGCCAAGCTTTCTGTTGCACTTTCTAAGTCCTGGTAAATGTCGAAAATCTTGGTCAATCGCGTTATTTTGAAGATTTCGTAAATTTTTGGGTTTATATTACATAGTTTCAACTGCCCGTCATGCTCATAAACCTTTTTGCTGACTCTAATTAAAAGCCCTAAAACCGCCGAGGACAAAAAACGGACATTGCAAAAATCCAAAATCAGATTTATCCGCTCTGCCTGGGCAATAACGGACATGATAGACTCCTGAAGGACCTGGATGTCCTTATCCTCAAGGATTTTTTCCTCTGTAAGAGTAACCACGGTAGCGTTTTCCACATACTCAACGCTGATTGTCGGTTTGACCGGCGTCATAACAATCTCCTAAAAAGCGTTAAACTACGCTCAAATCCTAAGTTAGAACTGCCCTGGTGTCAAGTTTTTTGCATTTTCCCGGATAATTGTAAAATCTTGCTGCTCTCCGGCGAAATAAAATTTTTTGCAATTTTCTGTATTTTGCGACATAAAAACTCTTGCAAGCCTGAACATTTTGTGAATAATAGTCGGTTGAACGCAAAGAACTGTTGTGTATTTTCAAGCTCGACAGGTTATTTAACCAACCGCGCCCTGAGCACCCTGTTCACAAAAAAATAGTGTTGTTTTTTGGTGGTGTTTTCGTGAATCTTTTTTAGCAAAACAAGTCGCTATTTACGCCCTATCACAGAAAGGCACTTAACAAGAGCCTGGTACAAAACAAGTGTTACTTCTTATCTGTTCTTTATCGTCGTGCATTCGGGCACGATGGATGAGAAAGATTTTAAAAATAATTATTGGTGATTTTGAAGGAGATTAAGATGAGAATTAGCAGGTCAACAGGTTATGCACTGCTGGCGGTCGGCTACATAGCCCAGAATCAAAAGCAAGGGATTATTCTGTCTCAAAGCATAGCCAAGAAATACAACATACCCCTCGAGTACTTACTGAAGATACTGCAGCAACTCGTCCGAGCTAACGTTCTGCGCAGCAAAAGAGGACCTCGCGGCGGCTTCAACCTGGCCAAGCCACCAAAGAAAATCACGATGCTGCAGATTATCGAAGCTGTTGAAGGGCCCATGATTAGCCAGTTGAATCTCACTGAGCAGGCACATGGCGAAAAATTCGCCGCACGAGCCGAGAAGAACTATGAGAAAGCAATTGCTCAGGCCAAGGCAGTATTTGAAAAAGCAAAGCTCCCCGACCTGATGGAAAGATAATCCGCCCGGCAAGAGAATGCACATTAGTGAATTTCAACAGCTAATTTCGGAAAGGTACGAAGAACGCGACCAGGCAAGAGGAATCCCAGGAACTTTTATGTGGTTCATAGAAGAAGTTGGGGAACTTGCCACCGCCCTTGCTGCTAACGACAAAGAGAACAAGCAGGAGGAATTCGCTGATGTATTTGCTTGGCTGTGCACGCTGGCAAATGTAAGCGAGGTGAATCTGGAGCAGGCCTGCGCAAAATACACCCGCCCGCGCAATGAAGGGTTCGAACCAAAATAGCGAACGGCTGCCCTGTATCTCTGACCACGCAGGGCAGCTTGTTACGCCTACTCGAACTCGCCGCTCCTGAACGGCCGCGCCATCAATGAGGCTGTTCACTCACGAGAGCTCTTTGGGCACAACTTTCCAGCTGCGCATCGAAATAAGCACAGCCAAGAACAAGGTCACAAGGAGCCAGTCCCTGCCTAAAAGGACCAGCGAAAGGACCGGATAGCCTTCATGGGGCGAACTAAACTCCTCAAGAACCGAATTGACAAGCAGCACGATAAGAACGGTCGGGATAAACAGCTTGACCACGTAGTCCCACCAGCCGGCTATCTTCGTGGTGGAGACATGGTCGATATGATGACGCAGTCTCTTCGTCTTGTACACCCACCCCACAATGATACATTCCAGCAGACCGGCCAGCACAAGCCCGTAGTGGTTAACAAAATGGTCAACAATGTCGACCCAAAAAAGGCCGCTCTGCGCAGTGAAGATAATGCTTCCAGCAAAGCCGGCAGTACAAAGAATGGAGACAACAGTGCCTCTGGAATAATGAAACTTGTCCACAATCCCGGAAGTAAAGGCCTCGATTATTGATATTCCCGAAGAAAGCCCTGCGACTACCAGGCTGCCAAAGAACAACATTCCGAAGATTCCTGAGAACGAAGGCAGCAAACTAATGGCCTTGGGAAACACGATAAAGGCTAACCCGATGCCCTTGGTGACGACCTGGTCGACGGGCTGAGAGGTCTTGTTGGCCATGTAACCCAAAACCGCAAACACCCCAAAGCCCACGAACACCGAAAAGATACAGTTAATCAGGCTGATTGCCACCGAGTCCCTGACAATTTCACTTTTCCTGGGAAGGTACGAGGCGTAGGCTATCATGATGCCAAAGGCCAGACTTAGCGTGAAAAAAATCTGCGTAAATGCGTCAATCCACACCCCAACATCCATGAGCCGCTGGAAATCGGGGCGAAGGTAGACGAGAATCCCCTGCCTTGCTCCAGGAAGACGCACGCTCCAAAATACGAGAATGCCAACCAGGACAAACAGTAGCGGCATGAAGAACTTGTTGGCCCGCTCTAATCCTTTCTGCACACCCAGGAACACAATGAACCAGCTCAAAAACCAGACAATTGCCAAGGCAAACAATATCGGGGTCCTAACGTGGCCTATCTCGAAGGGAGAATCGCTTTTCATCAGGAACTCTGAGAAGAAGAAGGTATCAGTATCTTCGCCCCACGAAAGGTTGAACGAGAAGCAAAAGTAATTAAGACACCACGCGATGATCACCGAGTAATAAAGCATAATTCCAAACATCACAAAGAGAAGCTGCCACCACCCGACCCACTCCCATCGCCTGCTGATAGTCGCGTAGGAAGCCGGCGCCGAACCCCTCATCTTGTGACCTAATCCAATCTCCAAAACCATCAGCGGAATGCCCACAACCAATAGCGCAAAGAAGTAGGGAATCAAAAACGCCCCGCCGCCGTTCTTGTAGCATAAATAAGGGAATCTCCAGATATTACCTAAGCCAATGGCCGAGCCGATAGCGGCAAGAAGAAACCCCATGTGGGTTTTCCATTGCGGCCTGTGATGGGCCAGTTCTACCGCCATAATAGTCCCCTTCTTAACACTTATAACAGATGGTAACAGTCCTGCAGGTAGGCACCGGATAACGACGTGCCGCCCGAATCATCTTCGGGCCAGGTTGCACCCGTCCTCGAGCTTACTCCACCTGCCCTCAGCGCTTTATTCCAAGCACCGTCAGCGTATCGCGCTCGATTATGTTCCGGATATTACCTCGGGAAACCACCGGCAAGCTGCTATCAGCCAAGAGCTTGTTGAAGCCCAGCAGTGTCTCTATGCACTGGCCTGCCCTGCCGAAAGGAAATCCGCTGCCAAATAACAATTTCTCCATTACGCCGGATTCGTATGCGGCCACTACCATATTATAAACTTCCCAGACGTTGGCCGGCCTTATCGTCAAATCCGCATACACATTTTCGTGCTTTGCCACCATACAGAGAGTCTGCTCGACAAATGGCATACCCATAGTACCGATGACAATCTTCAACGCGCTAAATTCCCGGGCAACTTCGTCCAGAAGATACGGCTGGGCATAGTCCAGCACACCGTCCGGACCTATCGTTGTGTCGTTATGAAAGAAAACGGGCAGACCAAGTACCTGTGCAGACTCGTAAAACCGCATCGCCTTGGTATGGGCAGGATGAAAACCGCAACGGGAGCAATATAAAACCGCGCCTTTAAGGCCTAATTTGTCCCTGATAGATGCCAGATTCTTTACGTCCGCTTTATCTTTGGTGGGCTCTACAACTCCAAAGCCAATCATTTTTTCTCCGTGCTTGCCCACATACTCAGATAATTTTTTGTTGACCTCCTGGCTGGCGCCGTCCGGGCTTGCCAACACGACGCAAACGTCAACTGTCTCAGCAGCAGCCAGGTGCTCGAATACGTCAACATCGCTTGAGCCAAAATCTATATGTGTATGGCAGTCAACTATCATTTGCCAGCACCTTCAATTGTATCGGTTATCAATAATCAATTATATTAGCCCCGTCAAGAACAATTATTCAGTCGCCATCTCGCAAATCCGATTCCATCCCATCCCCATATTGCCTCTTTTCACACCGGTAAACCGCCACTTTTTTGTGGCTGCTACCAGCGAATTGGCCAGACGAAAAAAGAGCCTGGGCTTATCAGGTTCCTCAAACTTAGGGGTTTTTTGAGAGGCTTCCGGAGCAAAAGCGATGGTTCCTGTAAGCATTGTATTTGAGAACAGTTACGTTTGCTCAACTCGCTGGCTTCTTACTCCGTATTACGCAAAATG
>SDBT01005750.1_pt1 | contig 20732 bp, 11 predicted proteins | sample 2277101 | NCBI WGS metagenome assembly SDBT01 (sample SAMN10404973, study PRJNA504765) | marine sediment metagenome | isolation source: marine sediment core GS10_PC15, 103 cmbsf | place: Arctic Ocean: Southern Knipovich Ridge | collected 2010 | reverse complement strand
CCTTGGCCGTGGCCCTGGATACGGCATCGCACACGCCGACGATCTCTCGGACAGGGACATCGCCGAGGAACTTCAGCGTCAGATGGAGGCTATTCGGCTCGACCCATTTGACGTCCGCCGCCGATGCTTGGAGCATCCCGATCAGCTTCTCCGCGGCCGATCGAACGGCAGTCGTTATATCGAGGGCGACGAAAGTGCGTACGGTTTGTTTCATGGTAGAACCATCTGGAGCCTAGAAACTGAGCATCTGCCGGTATTTCACCAACCGGGCGTCGAGGTCTTCGCGTTCGATTTGCTGCAACCGATCGAGGCTGAAATCCTCGACGGTGAAGCTGGCGGCGAGCGTGCCGTAGGCCATGGCCATCTTGAGCGTCGCCGGGTCGAAGTTCCCCTGCTCGGCCAGGTAGCCCATCATCCCGCCCGCGAAGCTGTCACCCGCCCCGGTCGGGTCCACGACGTCGGCCGTGGGATAGGCGGGCAATACGTAGGTTTCATGTTGACTGAAGAACATGGCCCCATGTTCGCCCTTCTTGATAACGACCATCCGAGGGCCGAGTTCTCGCACGAGATGGCCGGCGCGAACGAGGTTCGTCTCGCCGGTTAGCAAGATGGCCTCGCTGTCGTTGAGCACAAGCCCGTCGATCCGCCGGAGCAATGCCAACAGCGCGTCGCGTTGCGCGTTGATCCAAAGGTCCATCGTATCGGCCATCGTCAGCGTGGCACCCGGACATTGGTCGAGCACCTTCAACTGCAACTCGGGCGGATCGTTGGCCAGGAAGAGGAACTTGCACCGGCGATATTCCTCGGGCAATACCGGGTCGAATTGCTCCATCGCGTTGAGCTGCACGTCGAGCGTCTCGCGCTCGTTCATGTTCGACAGATACTTCCCGCTCCAGCGAAACGTCTTCGCGCCGGCGATCTTCTGCATGGCCGACGTATCGATGTTCCGCGATTGCAGCAGTCGCGTATGCTCCTCGGGCCAGTCCTCGCCGACGACGCTGACCAGCCGCACGGGCGTAAAGTAGCTCGCCGCGTAGGAGAAGTACGAAGCCGATCCGCCGAGCAGATCCTCTCGCGTCTCCTGCGGTGTTTCCACACTGTCCAGGGCAACCGAACCGACAACAACCAACGACATGGATAGGTCCTTTCTATTCGCTTTCAACGCTTTGGTCCGCCACGAACCGCCGCCACCAGGCCAGCGTGTCGGCGACGGTTGTCTCGATGGAAATCTCGCTCTGCCAGCCGGTACATCGGACGAGCCGCGCGATGTCCGCGATATGGTTCTGTTTCTTGCCCGGGTGAAGCTCGACGATCGGCCGCTTGGGGTCGGCCATCTCGCGGAGCAAATCGAGGACCTCGCCGCTACGGCATCCCTTGCCCGAGCCGACATTGTAAACGCTTCCGGTCCGGCCGTGTTCCAAGAGAAGCCGGTAGGCTCGAACCACGTCGCGAACATCGCTCAGATCGATTTGGGCATCGCGCGTATAGACCTCGACCGGCTGTTGGCCGCCGAGGGCGAACTGTCGGGCCCATTGCGAGAGCATCATCCGCGGGTCCTGACGGGGGCCGGCGTGTTGGAACGACCGGGCAATCACCACGTCGCAGTTCGACTTGTCGACCGCTCGGCAGACTTCGGCCTCGGCCATGAGCTTCGTCCGGCCGTAGCCTTGTTGCGGGTCGAGCCGAGAGGATTCGCGCACGCGCGGCGATTCGGCGGTGACCGGCGCATAGACGTGGCTGCTACTGATAAAGAGCACGCGCGGCCGCCAGGAAAGTGACGCGGCCAGATCGAGGACCATGCGTGTCCCCTCGACGTTGACTTGCAGGGCCGCGTTGGAGGGTTTTTCCCGGCCGCACTCGTTCGGCACGCTCATCGCGGCCAGATGATAGATACAGTCGGGCCGGAAGTCCTCGATCCGCCGCCGCGATTCGTCCACGAGCCCTTCATTCGTGGATAGATCCCAGGCGACCAGTTCGATCCGGCCGGACAGTTCCTTGGGGCTGGCGGTCTCCCAGCCTCCGTCGGGTGCAGTTCCCAGCACAGGTTGGCCCTGGTCCAACAAGTGTTCGGCCAGGAAGCCCCCGGCGAATCCGGTCATGCCGGTGATCAGAGCGCGATGGGACATGCGTCAAAAGATCGCTAAGTGTTAGGCGTTGATTCCTTCTCCGAATCCCCGTTGCTATCCTGGGGAACTCGTTTGACTGCCACCAGGGTGTCACCGTCGTCGAGGTTCATGATCCGAACCCCCTGCGTGTTACGGCCGACGATGCTAATGTCGGCGGCGCGAACCCGTTGCAGCTTGCCTCGGGCGGTAATCATTAGCAGCTCGTCTTCCTCCCGGACGCGGCAGACACCCATGACCGGGCCGTTTCGCGGGGCCGTCTTGATGTCGCGGAGCCCCTTGCCGCCTCGGCGCTGCGTGCGATATCGCTGTTGCGACGAGAGGGCGGCCTCTTCGTCGCCCGTCTCCGTCTCCGTCTCCGGCTCGGCGGCGCCGGTCTGGCCCTCGATATTGGGGCCGAATTGCGTCCGCTTGCCGAACCCGTTCACGCAGACGGTTAAGAGCTGCGCCTCGGGGTCGGTCACGACCATGCCGACGACCTGATCGTCACCCTGAAGGTTGATTCCCTTGACACCGCTCGAGTTACGGCCCATCGAACGTGCGTCGGACTGCTGGAAACGGATGGCCATTCCGTTGGCGGTCGAGAGGATCAGTTCGTCCCCCGGCCCGGCCACGACCACATCGACCAGTTCGTCCCCCTCGCGGAGTTTGATGGCAATAATGCCGCTCTTCAACGGCCGGCGATAGGCTTTCAGCGGGGTCTTCTTGACCAATCCTCGTACGGTGGCCATGACCAGGAACTGATCGGGCTGGTCGAAATCCTTGACCGCGCGGCAGTCGGTAATCTGTTCGCCTTCGGCCAGATTCAACAAGTTGACGATTGCCCGGCCTCGGGCGTCGCGCGCTAACTGCGGCAGGCCGTAAACCTTTCGCCAATAGACCTTTCCGCGATTCGTGAAGAAGAGCAGATAGGCGTGGGTACTGGCCACGAACAGGTGTTGGATCGGATCTTCCTCTTCGGCCTTGGCCCCCTTGAGCCCCTTGCCGCCACGACGTTGGGCCCGATAGGCCGACGCGGCCGTTCGCTTGATATAGCCGTTGCTGCTAATCGAGACGACCATCGTTTCTTCAACGATCAGGTCCTCCAGATCGATCTCGCCGATCTCTTCGCCGCTGATCTCGGTCCGCCGAGGATCGGCATGCTTTCGCTTTAGCTCGCGAAGGTCGTCGCGAATGATGTTGAGGATATTCTGCTCGTCGGAGAGGATCCGGTTGTACTCGACGATCTTCTCGATCAGTTCCCGATGCTCGCCGGCCAGCCGTTCTTGCTCGAGGTTGACCAATTGGCCCAGCGTCATCTTCAAGATGGCGTCGGACTGCACGGGCGTAAGTGTATAGGTCTCTTGCACTCCCCGTTCGTCCTGGAAGACGGCGAAGCCTTGGTCGCCGAGTGCCCGTTGCAGCAGCGCGGCCGGTGTTTCGATCTCCATCAACCGCTGCTTGGCTTCGGCCTGATTCTTCGACGAACGGATCACTCGGATCACCTCGTCGATATTGGCATGGGCCAGTAACAGGCCTTCGACCGTGTGCTTCCGCTGCCGGGCTTTGGATAAGAGGAACTGTGTACGGCGGCGGATCACAATGGCCCGATGCCGAAGAAACTCCTCGAGCAGCCCCTTGATTGACAGCAGCCGCGGCTTCCCGTCGACTAACGCCAGGAGATTGACCGAGAACGTGTCCTGCAAGGGGGTGAACTGGTAGAGCTGGTTCAAGACGACGTCGGGATCGGCGCTGCGCTTCAACTCGAGCACGAGCCGCACCGGCTCCTTCAGGTCGCTTTCGTTGCGGATCCCCGAGATCCCCTCGATCTTGCCGTCGTTGACCGCCGCGGCGATGCGTTCCTCGACGCGGTCTCGGGCTTGCTGATAGGGGATTTCGGTAACGACGATTCGGCTCCGGTTCTTGCCGAACGGCTCGATTCTTGCCCGGGCACGGACCACGACCGTACTGCGTCCCGAGTGATATCCCCGGCGGATACCCGCTCGGCCACAGACGACTCCGCCGGTGGGGAAATCGGGGCCGGGAATGATCTCCAAGATCTCGTCGATCGAGATGTTCGGCTCGTCGATTATTCGGATCAACGCGTCGCACACTTCGCCCAGGTTGTGTGGCGGGATCGAAGTGGCCATGCCGACCGCGATACCGCTGGCCCCGTTGACCAACAGATTGGGGAACTTCGCCGGCAAGACGGACGGCTCGGTGCGGCGCTCGTCGTAGGTCGGGACATAGTCGACCGTATCGAACTTTAGATCCTCCAGGATCAGCGAGGCGGTGGACGACATTCGGGCTTCCGTATATCGCATGGCCGCGGGAGGCAGCCCGGCGATCGAACCGAAGTTTCCCTGCTTGTCGACCAAGACGTGCCGCATATTCCATTCCTGGGCCAATCGGACCAGGGTGGGATAGATGACGCCTTCACCGTGAGGATGGTAGTTACCGCTGGTATCGCCGGAGATCTTGGCACACTTCACGCGGTTTGAGCCGGGGCCGAGATTCAGGTCGTTCATCGCCACGAGAATCCGCCGCTGCGACGGCTTCAAGCCATCGCGAACATCGGGCAGCGCACGGCTGACGATCACGCTCATCGCGTACGTCAGATAGCTGTTCTTGAGCTCGTCCTCGATGGGCAATTGGAACTCACGCCCCGACGAATTGCCATCGCCGTCGGCCGGTTGCCCGTCGGGATTCTCGGGCGAACCCGGGCCATTGGGGGGGTCTGGTGGCAAGCTGGAATCGGTAGACAACGGGCATCCTTTCAACGTTTTACGGCCAGCCGGACCCGACCATATCCCTCACGGCGAGGTCCATCTTCCGGCATGCTCCGGCGGCCAATCGGCAAACAGGCATTATACGGGATTCTCCGCCTGTCGACAACCGCACCGGCCAGAAAACGGCCGCCGTAAGCCACTCGCAACCAGTGGGTTACGTCGACGACTTTGCCGACTTCCCTACAGGCCCTCTTTCACGACGCGACGCCGCGGAAATCTCGTTTGACATGGTCTTCCGCCGAGGACATACTGAGGGCGAATGCCCTTCGGTTCAGAGAGAATGATCTCATGCGAAACAGATGGAAATCGGCCCTGTGGTTCGCCACAGTGTTGCCGGCGGTGTTTGCCATCACATCCCCCGCGTTCGCCGCGACCGACACCTTGAAGGTCTACCTGTTGACCGGCCAGTCGAACATGGTCGGCCACGCGTATACGCACCTTGAGGCCGGCAATCAATACAAGATCCCCACGCTGGAGTTCCTGCTGGACTCGCCCGACTATGTCGATCGTCTGCCGGAGGAAACCTACACGTTTAAGAACAGCCTGGATGAGAGTTGGATGAGCCCGCGCGACGATGTCTGGGGAGTCCACTACCTGTCGAGGGACCTTAAGCTCCAACAAGTCGAACCCACGCCGAGCAACAACCAAGGCGCCTGGTCGACCTCGATCATGCCGCTGAGCCCCGGCTTTGGCGGCAGCGGCTCGATGTCCAGCTTCGGCCCGGAATTGGGGATGGGGATCCATCTGGGCGATGCCATGCAGTCGCCCGTCTTCCTGTTCAAGTCATGCACCGGCGGAACGACTCTGGCCGAGGACTGGCGCTCGCCGCTGGCAGTCATCAATCGCGGCGGATCCGCCGGCGTCCACTTCACGAACACCATCAACCAGTTCAGATTATTCCTCAACGACCTCGACGCCGATCTGGCCGACGACGGCCTGCTCGAAGACTATGGCAATGCCACGGGATATGAAGTGGCCGGGTTCGTCTGGTTCCAAGGTTGGAACGAAAAGTTCAACGACGGGGCGGGGGAGTATGCACAAAACATCGTGGATCTGGTCCGCAACGTCCGGAGATCGGATCGGCGGATCCCCGATGACCTGGGCGTGATCATCCCCGAGTCGTCCGATCAAGACGCTGCACTGAATGCCGGCCGAGTCCAAGCCGTCGAGATACTCAACGCCGAGATCCCCGGATCGGCCGTCTTCTTCGAGAACAACGGCATGATCGGAGACGTTTGGCGCAACTCCGACGACCGATCGAGAAACAACTTCACCGACGCCTATGGATACCACTTCCACTCCAGGGCCGAGAACTATCTTCAGATCGGCTGGCGCACCGGCCAGGCAGTGATCGAAAGCGGCTTCACCGGGACCGAGGTGGTCCCCGAACCGTCGACTTTTGTCCTGGCGGCTCTCGCGGCGGTGATGGGGCTCGGCGCGTGGCGCCGGCGTTGTCGTGGCCGGCGCTGAGGTCAGGCGGCCGTTTCTGATCGGCAACATCTTCCGCGGCAGGCGGTAGTGCGCAAAGAGACAGGACTACCGGCCGCGCGAACAAATCCCTGGCTGAAAAAGCCACCCAGAAGGACACGAGGAGCGAACTCGCGCTTCCAGCAGGGTACGCGGCCGAGCAGTCCTGGCTCGAATCGGCAGTTGGCACCCATCTTGGTCGGCCAAGCCACCCCTGACTCGGCCGACCGTAAACGGTAAAAGGTGCCAGCAAGACGGTAAACTCCCTATGTCCCGCTTGCACTGTAGTTATCGTATATTGCGCCCGACACGCTTAACGGGAATAACCAGCGGATCGCCAATCTTCGCCCGGATCGCGCAGGTTGCCACGGGTGGGAGGATTGTAAGGGCCTTACCGCGGCAACAAGTCGGTCCACGATGTTACGGTGCTTCAGGAGAGATCGGAAATAGAGGGCCTAGATTAGCGGTTAGTAAGAGAAGGAAAGATGGCGCAATGGACGAACAGGTGTGCCACTGCTTGCTTTCAAGCAGTGTTCTTGCCAGGGGTTCCAGACCCCGCCGACGGCACTGCTTGAAAGCAAGCAGTGGTACACGTGCCGCGGCCCCCATCCCCTAATCCCTATCCCCTATCCCCTCGATGCAAAAGAGATGCTTCTCGGCGCGAACGTAGATCCGACCGTGACTGATGGCCGGCGAGGCGTAACAGTTCTCGCCCAAGTCGTTTGTAGCGACCACCTCGAATTCGGGTCCCGGCCGGATAATCGTTGTCTTCCCCTCGTCGGACAGGAAGTGGACCAACCCGTCGGCCTCGACTGCCGAGGCGCTGTAATGCGGGCCGATGCGCTTCATCCAGTGCCGGTTCCCCGAGGCGGCCTCGAAGCAACTTGCAATGCCCGTGTCCGAAACGACCAGGAAGTATTTTCCCGCTCCGCCGACGATGGGCGAGGGCACATAGGAACAGCCCTTCGTCGTATGCCAGGCGACGTGCGTCTCGGTGACGTTGCCGTGTCCGTCCGGCCGGATTCCCATGATATGAAGCTCGGGAAAGCCGGCGGTCAGGAAGAGCAGCTTGCCATTATAGACCAATGAAGCAACGTACTGCTCGGTGGGCCCGTCGAGAATCCAATGACGCGAGCCGTCGTGAGGATCGTAGCTGGCCACGCACTTCGACCCGGAGAGGATCATTTGCGTCCGCCCGTCGATCTGGCGAATGATCGGAGCGCAATAGCTTCGCGTGTTATTCACGCGGGGTCTTTTCCAAACGGTCTTGCCGGTAGTTCGATCCAACGCGACCAGATAGCCGTCGCCGTCGTGGTCGCCGTTGACGATGACCAGGTTCTTGAAGAGGATTGGCGAACTGCAATATCCGTGCTTGCTGAAGAAGTCGCCGGGCCGGACCAGCCATTTCTGATTACCCTGGAGATCGTAAGCGGCGACGAGCATCTTGGTGCGATCGAGGAATGAGACATAGACATGTTCCTTATCCGCGGCCGGCGTGCTCGAGGCGTAGCTGTTGAGTTGGTGTTTTCCTTCGTGCGGCGCCCGGACGACGACCCGTTGCCAGAGAATCTTTCCATCGCGGCGATCGAGACAGATCAGCACACGATCCGCGAGATTCTCCCGACAGGTGACCAAGAAGATGCGGTCGCCGACCACGATCGGCGAGGCATGGCCCTTGCCGGGAATCGCGATCTTCCAGGCGATATTCTCGCCTTTCGGGCCGTTCCAGCGCGTGGGGATGTCTTTATCGAGGCTGGTCCCATCGCCACGCGGCCCCCGCCAGCCGGGCCAGTCTTCAGCCGCCGCCGGACTGGTTGCCCATGGGGCACACAAAAAGATAATCAGGAAAAATGGCACGATCCGGCGGCTCGTCATGGGATCTCCTCGGCAAGTCGGATACAATCAGCCTGCTAATAGATAACACTGCGGCAACCCGGCTCGTCAAGTGGGGGACCCTCGAATGATCGACTCTCAGACCAATTTCCGGCTCCTCCTGGCGGGAGTCGCGATGCTGCTCTTGCCGTTGCCGACCAGCGCCGACGAACCGGTCGCTGTAGCCGCCCAGGAAGCCCAACAGCGCGGGATCGCCGCGCTCTATCCGGAGGACGAGGGAATTCGCCGCGACCGGCGCGTGCTCTTTGCCGACGATTTCGAGTCCGGCACGATCGACCAGATCGGCACGCGATGGGGGAATATCGCCAAACGCCCAAACTTCGACTTCTCCGACGGCGTGCATGACAACTCGCCGGGCAAGCGGTCGATACACATTCGCGACAACGGCCATCTCTTCACGCACACCGACGGCGTGGACACAATGTATGTCCGCTTCTACGTGAAGTTCCACGAGAAGACCGGCTACATCCATCACTTCGTCCATCTGGTGGCCGACGCCAAGCCGACGCCCTGGCCCAAGGGTGGTGCGGGTGAAACGCCGCCGGGGGATATGAAGTTCTCGACCGGTATCGAGCCGACCGGCCGCTGGGGGAAGTTCACGCCGCCGGGCGTCTGGAACTTCTACAGCTATTGGCACGAGATGGAAACGAAATGGGGCACGACGTTCAACGGCAAGCAAGAGCCCATCCGGCCGGGCCGATGGATTTGCGTCGAGGTCATGCTCAAGGCCAACTCGACCCCCGAGAAGGCCGACGGCGAGCAGGCCTTCTGGATCGACGGCCGACTCCAAGGACACTTCAAGGGCATTCGATGGCGGTCGACCAACCGGCTGAAGATCAATAGCTTCTGGCTGCTCTATTACAACACGGACCAGCCGGCCCGACACAATAAGGATCCCCATCCGGAGAGTCGGGTTATGGAGGTCTGGTTCGACGATATTGTCGTGGCGACCGAGTACATTGGCCCCATCGCAAAGCGTCGTTAGCCCGGATTGTAGCTACGTTCGCCAGAACGTGGGGCGTGCCCGAGGGTTACGCTATGCCCCAGCCACCTCCAAAAGCTGCTAGTGAGCATAAGCCGTTAGGGCGGCGACGTTCGGGTGCGGGGTGTCGCGGGGGACTTCGCAACCGGCGGCCACGATGTAGGCGTCGCCCGCCTCGCGGTGGCATGCGGCGACGGCCTCGGTGATCGACTCGGGCGTGCCGCCACGCAACAGGGCGACCGGGTCGATATTGCCCGAGAAGACTTGGTCGGGGCCCATCTCGGCCCGGGCTCGCTCGACGGGGACCATCGAGTCGAGGTCGACGATTTCGCATCCGAGGCTGCCGATACCCGCCAGGATGCGGTTGGTATTGCCGCAGATATGCAGCCGAACTCGGGTTCCCATCTCGTGCAGCGCGTCGACCAGTTTCCGTTCGTAGGGCAGAACGAATTCGTCATAGATTTGCGGTCCCACGAGCGAGGCGGCCGCATCGCCGACGCCCAGGATGTCGACGCCGGCCTCGACTTGGGCCTTGGCGAATCGGATTGCCGACGCCAGAACGAACTCGAACAGATCGCGAACGAAGGGCGGATCGTCGAAGAAGTCGGTCATCAGGGTATTGATCCCTCGCAGGTCGGCCGCTTCGGCGCAGGGTCCCTCGATCCAGCCCTCAATGAGCTTGTCGTTGCCGACGCGCTGCTTGAACAGCTCGGCCGCTTTGACGCGATCGTGCATTCGTCCGCCGCCGATCGGGTCGGGGAGTTTGAGCCCGGCTAGGGTCGTCTTGTCGGCCAGCAGCGCGTTCTGCTCGTCGATCGCCGGCGGCTGGTCGTCGAAGAATTGGATAGCGGCGCCGCAGTCGGCCGCTTCTCGGGCAGGATCCGAGATGCAAGAGACGTAATCGAAATCGAACGTCTCGGCCACGTGCAACTGGCACTCGACCAGGCGGCGATAGTCGGTCGCATACTCGCGATACGGCACGCTGCGCAGATCGCCGGCGAACATCATGGTGATCGGCATCAGCGGGACCGCGTCGGCCGGTCGGCCTTCGAGGACGGCCAGGATTCGCTCGCGTCCGTTCATGATGATCCTTTGTGAGAGTCGCGGCGGGAAGGAAGCCGGCCCGAGCGTCTACAGGAACGACTTGAGCACATCCGGCGGCGCGGGGCCATGCGAATGCGGCTCCATCGTGCAAGTCGCGCGGCCTTGGCTGAGTCCTCGCATGGCGTTGGAATAGCCGAACAGTTGGGCCAACGGGGCCTGGGCGTCGATCACCGTATTGCGGCCGCGCACATGCGTCCGGGTGATGACGGCCCGACGTTTCTGTAGGTCGCTGACGATGTCGCCGAGGTTCTCTTCCGGCGTAGTGACTTCCAGGTGCATGAGCGGTTCGAGCAACACGATGCCGCCTTCTCGCAATCCCTTGTTAAAGGCATCGCCGGCGGCGAACCGGAAGGCCGTCTCGCTGGACTCGGTCTCGTGAACCATTCCACCCAGTACGGTGATCTTCACATGCATCAGCGGGAACCCCAACATACCGCCCCCTTCACCCTGCTCGGTGAGCACTTCGGTGGCAGCCGAGAAGTAGGGCTCGGGCAACTCGTCGGTGGGGAATCCGAAAACGGTGACCGGTGTGGCACCCCCGGTAAACGGCTCCATGCGGATCGTCACCTTGGCCGAAAGGGTCGAACCGGCCATTGTGCGGTGACACTCTCCGGTCACTTCGACCGCTTTCTCGATCGTCTCGCGATAGCTTACCCGAGGGTTGTGGACCTTGACGTTGAGGTTGAAGTCGCGCAGTAGCTTATGCTTGATCACCTCGAGGTGCAACTCGCCCATGCCGCTGATCAGCGTTTGGCCGGTCTCTTCGCTCTGCTTGGCGCGGAATGTGGGGTCCTGGCGTTTGAGCGTCTCGAGCACATCGGCCAGCTTCTTCCGCTCGGTCGACGTCTCCGGCTCGATCGCCATCGAGACAACCGTTTCGGGAAAGGTGATCGACTCCAGCAGAATCGGGTTCTGTGTGTTGCAAAGCGTGTCGCCGGTAATCGAATGGCGCAGGCCGATGATGCCGATGATGTCGCCCGGGCCGACCCGATCGACCTGAGTGCGGCGGTCCGATTGGATCCGCCAAAGCTGCGGCACGTTTTCCTTCTTGTCCTTGCCCGGGTTCAATACGCGGCTGTTGGCCTTCAACTCGCCCGAGTAGACGCGGACATAGTGCAGGTCGCCGTGGCGGTCGGCCACGATCTTGAAGACCAGACCACAGAAGGGCTCTTTGGGGTCCGGCTTGCGAGTCAGCCGCTTCTCGCCCTTTTTATCTTTCGGATCGGTACCCTCGACCGGCGGCATGTCGGCCGGGCTGGGAAGATAATAGCCCACGGCGTCCAGAACCGGCTGCACCCCGATCCCGTCCAACGCCGAGCCGCATAGCAGGGGCACGATCTCGTTGCGCAACGTCGCATCGCGGACCACTTGGCGAATCAACTCGCTGGGCACCGGCTCTTCTTCCATGTGCAGCTCGAGCAGTTCGTCATCGTAGTGGGAGAGGGTATCGAGCATTTGCCCGCGCCATAGCTGGGCCTCGTCGAGCAACTCGTCGGGAATGTCCTCGACGACGATCTCCGCGCCTTGACTCTCCTTGGTGAACGTGAGCATCTTCATGCCGATCAGGTCGAGGAGGCCGCGAAACGCATCGGACATATGCGGCGGCCCGGCGCCAATGGGAAGATTCAGCGGGACGGGGTTCGTGCCGAGCCGCTGGCGGATCTCCTCGAGCGTCTCGAAGAAGTCGGCCCCTTCGCGGTCCATCTTGTTGATCATCGCGATCCGCGGCACATGGTACTTATCGGCCTGACGCCAGACCGTTTCACTTTGCGCTTCGACCCCTTCTCGGGCACTGAATATGACCACGCCGCCGTCGAGCACCCGGAGGCTGCGTTCGACTTCGGCGGTGAAATCGACATGGCCGGGCGTATCGATCAGGTTGATCGTGACCTTCTTCCAAGGGAAATTGACGGCCGCTGAATAGATCGTGATCCCCCGTTCCTGCTCCTCGTTATCCGAATCGGTCTCGGTGGTCCCGTCGTCGACTCGGCCGACACGATGCTTCCGGCCGGCGTAGTAGAGCATCCGCTCGGTGACGGTCGTCTTGCCGGCGTCGATATGGGCAATGATGCCGATGTTGCGGAGGTTTTCAAGGTCGCTGGGCATGGTGCAACGCGGGGTTGGGGCTAGCGCAAAAAAACGCCGCGCCGAAGGGGGAACTCCGGCGCGGCGAACTGGATTTTGGGTTTTACCAGGCGAAATGGGCAAACGCTTTATTGGCCTCGGCCATACGGTGGACGTTTTCGCGCCGGGTCATCGAGGCACCTTCGCGGGCGTAGGCTGCCAACAATTCGGCGGCCAGCTTCTGATACATCGGCCGGCCCTTTTTCTCGCGGCATGCCATGAGGATCCAGCGAATGGCCAGCGACTGCTGACGGATCTTGTTCACCTGCATCGGCACCTGATAGGAAGCACCACCGACCCGCTTCGAGCGGACTTCGATGTTCGGCTTGACGTTCTCGACCGCTTGGGTAAAGACGTCGATCGGCTCGGTGTCGGTGATCTTCTTGGCGATCTCAGCGAGCGCGTCGTAGAAGACCCGCTGTGCGGTGCTCTTCTTGCCGGCCCACATCAGGCAGTTGATAAACTTGCTCGCCAGGAGCGAACCGTGTCTCGGATCGCCGATGAGCTGTTTCTTACTGGAAGTAATTCGTCCCATGGTAACGTTCGTTTCCTAAAATCGCGCTAGGTTGACTTCTTGGCTCCGTATCGGCTTCGCGACTGCTTGCGATCCTCGACCCCCAGCGAATCCATCGCACCGCGGATAACCTGATATCGCACGCCGGGTAAATCTCGCACGCGGCCGCCGCGAACCAACACGATCGAGTGTTCTTGCAGCGTGTGGCCCTCGCCGGGGATGTAGACGGTGACTTCCTTGCCGTTGGAAAGCCGCACCCGAGTGATCTTCCGCAGGGCGGAGTTCGGCTTCTTGGGAGTCAGCGTCTTGACCTGGAGGCAGACGCCCCTCTTCTGGGGGCATCCGTCCAGCACGGGAGCCTTGCTGAATTTCCGCGGCGTCTTGCGCTTCTTGCGGACCAGTTGGTTGATTGTAGGCATCTTTTATCTCGAAACGGGAAAACGGTTGAGTTCTGCTGAGGGGAAACCCCTTATTCTGCCATAAGCGTTCGGCAGGTCAAGAGCCCTCTTTTGGGGGGTCGGCACCGGGTGAATCGCCCAGTAGGCTGTCGAGCGAGCCGGGTGCGGCCTCGGGGGCGGCGGGTGGCTCGACGGCGGGTGGCTCGACGGCGGGTGGCTCGATGGCGGGTGGCTCGATGGCGGGTGGCTCGATGGCGGGTGGCTCGATGGCGGGTGGCTCGATGGCGGGTGGCTCGACGGCGGGTGGCTCGATGGCGGGTGGTTCGATGGCGGATGGCTCGACGGCGGGTGGTTCGTCAGCCGGCGGTGGATCCGGTAGGGAGGACATCGTGGGGAATTCGCCGATGGCGGACGCTTCCACGGGGGTGGGCACGGCCAGATCGCCCTCTGCTGCCGGTTCGGCCGCCCCGGTGTCCAACAGGGGGAAGTGCTGGGAGAGCACGTCTTCGGTCTCTGTCTTGAGCGAATCGAACGCCTGCGGTCGGATCCGCACTTCCGACTCCTGATAGATGTGGAATCCCGTTCCGGCGGGGACAAGGTGCCCGAGGATTACGTTTTCCTTCAGCCCGACCAGCGGATCGACTTTACCGGCCAGTGCGGCTTCGGTGAGCACCTTGGTCGTTTCCTGGAAACTGGCGGCCGAGATAAAGCTGGAGCTTTGCACGGCGGCCTTGGTTATCCCGAGCAGTTGGGTCGCAGCGGTGGCCGATTGCGGCTTGGTGCCGACGGCGGGTTGGCCGCCGAGGGCCTCGATCTGGGTATTGACCTGTTCGAGCGTGTCCTTGGGTACGATGGCGCCTTCGGCGAAGTCGCTATCGCCCTTCTCGGTAATTTTGACGCATTTTTCGAGCTCGTCGTTGATGGTCCGAAACTCGAACTTGTCCACGACAATCCCCGGCAACAGCCCGGTGTCGCCGATCGTCTCGACAGCCACCTTGCGTAGCATTTGGGAGACGATGATTTCGATATGCTTGTCGTTGATATCGACGCGTTGACTACGGTAGACGTTCTGGATCTCGCGGACCAGGTACTGCTGGACGGCCTCTTCGCCGGAGATACGCAGGATATCGTGGGGAACCAGGGGTCCGTCGACCAGTGCCTCGCCGGCCCGAACGAGATTACCGGCATGGACTCGCAGGTGCTTACCATGCGAGACGAGGTGTTCGCGTTCGATGCCGCTTTCGCTACGAATGATAATGGTTCGCTTTCCTCGGCGTTTTTCGCCAAGGAGTTCGACGATGCCGTCGATTTCGGCGATAACGGCGGGTTCTTTCGGTTTTCGAGCCTCGAAGATTTCCGTCACGCGGGGCAGACCGCCGGTGATATCCTGCGTTCCGGAGACCTCGCGCGGCGTCTTGGCCAGGAGGGTACCGGCGACAATCTGATTTCCCTCGGTTGTCTCGATATGGGCCCTCTCCGGGAGGTAGTAGAAGTCGAGGATCTTTCCGTCGGCGTCTTCGAGCACAATTTGCGGATGCAGATCGCCCTTGTGTTCCATCACGAGCTGCCGTACGTGGCCGCTGGGGTCCTTCTCTTTCCGCATGGTCTCGCCTTCGATCACGTCCTCGAAGCGAACCTTTCCACTGACTTCGGCCAGGATGGGGATACTGTGCGGGTCCCATTGGCAGAGGACGGCGCCGGCTTCGACCTCCTGGTTCTCTTCGACCAACAAATTGGCGCCGGCGGGGACTTCGTATTTCTCGAGTTCGCGGCCCTTGGCGTCGAGAGTAAGGATTTCGCCGTTTCGGGTTAGCACGATCTGTTGTCCGGCATCGTTGCGAACGACCTTCAGCCGGGTGAACTGTACGATCCCTTCTTTCTTGGCCTTGATCTCGCTCTCTTCGACGGCCCGAGCAGCCGTTCCACCGATGTGAAAGGTCCGCATCGTCAGTTGCGTACCCGGTTCGCCGATGCTCTGGGCGGCGATGATTCCGACCGCCATGCCTTGCTCGACCATGGTGCTGGCGGAGAGGTCCATGCCGTAGCACAGGGCGCAGATCCCCAGCGTGGCATCGCACGTCATCGGGCTGCGGACCTGGATCTTCTCCAGGCCCATCTCTTCAATCGTTTGGCCGATCTCGGCAGTGATCAGTTCGCCTTCGCGAACGATGACCTCGTCGGTGATGGGATTGACGATGTTGGTGCGGCTGACGCGTCCTCGGATCGAATCGGACAGACTGATTTCGACTTTTTCTCCCCGATAGATGACGCCCTTGGTAATCCCCTGCGTCGTACCGCAGTCGTGCGTGGTGATGACCACGTTTTGCGCCACATCGGCCAGTTTTCGGGTAAGGTAACCGGAGTCGGCCGTTTTCAAGGCCGTGTCGGCCAGTCCCTTTCGAGCACCGTGCGTGGAACTGAAGTATTCCAACACGCTGAGGCCTTCGCGGAAGTTGGCCTTAATCGGCGTCTCGATGATCTTACCGGACGGTTTGGCCATGAGTCCCCGCATGCCGGCCAGTTGTCGAATTTGCTCGACGCCGCCTCGGGCACCGGAGTGGGCCATGAGAAAGATCGGGTTGATATAGCCGGAGAATCGGGTATCGTTTTCCAGTTCGGTCATCATCTCGGAAGTGATCAACTCGCGAGCATGGGTCCAGGCGTCCAACACCTGATTGTAGCGCTCGCCTTCGGTGATGATACCGCGTTGATAGAGCTTGAGGATCCTCGCCACTTGCTTCTCGGCGTCCTTGATGATCTTGCCCTTGTTGGGCGGTGTGATCAGGTCGTCGGTCGCAAAGGAGAGTCCGCTTCGGGTACACTCGCGGAATCCGAGACGATTCATATCGTCCAGCAGGTCGATGGTGGCCCGGCGTCCCAGGATTTGGTAGCAATCGGAGATGACGGCGGCCAGATCGGAGGATCGTAGCGACATGTTGTAAAAGGGCATTCCCTCGGGGAGGGCGGCGTTGAACACGACGCGGCCAACGGTCGTCTCAACGAGACCGCTGGACGGCGAGTCATCACTGCCTTTGATGGCGCGATCCGTCGACATCCGCACCTTGATGCTCGCGTGCGTATCCACTTTTCCGAGCGAGTAGGCCAGGAGGACCTCGTCGAAGGAGGAGAACGTCATCCCATCGCCCTTGCGGTCACCAAGCATGGCAGTTAGGTAATAACATCCCATCACCACGTCTTGCGAAGGGCTGATGATCGGGGCACCGTTGGCCGGGCTGAAAATGTTGTTCGTCGACATCAGCAGCGTATGGGCCTCGACCTGGGCCTCGATCGACAGGGGGAGATGCACGGCCATCTGGTCGCCGTCGAAGTCGGCGTTGAAGCCCTTGCAGACCAGCGGGTGCAACTTGATGGCGTTGCCCTCGACCAGCATCGGCTCGAATGCCTGAATACCCATGCGGTGCAACGTGGGAGCACGATTCAGTAGGACGGGATGGTTCTTGATGACATCTTCGAGGATATCCCAGACTTCCTCGTCCTTGCGCTCGAGCATCTTCTTGGCGCTCTTGATCGTGTCGGCATGGCCCAACTCCTTGAGCCGGCGAATGATGAAGGGCTGATAGAGCTCCAGGGCGATCTTCTTCGGCAACCCACACTGATGCAATCGCAGAGCAGGGCCCACGACGATCACGCTTCGAGCGGAGTAGTCGACTCGTTTCCCCAACAAGTTCTCGCGGAAACGTCCCTGCTTTCCCTTGATCATGTCGGTCAGGGATTTCAGCGGTCGATTGCTCGATCCGAGCACGGGTCGCTTGCAGCGGTTGTTGTCGAACAGCGCGTCGACCGACTGTTGCAGCATCCGCTTCTCGTTGCGGATGATGACCTCGGGTGCGTTCAGGTCGACCAGCTTCTTCAGGCGGTTGTTTCGGTTGATGATGCGGCGGTAAAGGTCGTTCAGATCGCTGGTGGCGAAGTTACCCGAGTCCAATAATACCAAGGGGCGCAGATCGGGTGGGATGACGGGAATGACGTCGAACACCATCCACTCCGGGCGGTTGTCGCTGTCGCGGATCGCCTCGACAATCTTCAGCCGGTTGGTCAGATCCTTGCGTTTCTGCTTCGATCCGGTCTCGGCCAGATCGACGCGTAGCTCGATCGAGAGTTTTACGAGGTCGAGGCCGGTCAACAGTTTTCGGATGGCCTCGGCGCCCATATCGGCTTCGAAGGTCCCGTCGGGATATTGAGCCCGGGCGGCCCGATACTCCTCTTCGGTCAGCAACTGCTGGGCCTTCAGCGGCGTGTCACCCGGGTCGGTGACCACATAATCCTGGAAGTAGACGACCTTTTCGAGGCTGGTGGTCTTCATGCTCAGCAGGGCACCGAGTCGGCTGGGCATTGCCTTGAAGAACCAGATATGGACGACGGGGGCGGCCAGTTCGATGTGCCCCATCCGTTTTCGGCGCACGCGGCTGTGAGTGATCTTCACACCACAGCGATCGCAGATCATCCCCTTGTACTTCATTCCGCGGTATTTGCCGCAGGAACATTCCCAGTCTTTTTCCGGGCCGAAGATGCGCTCGCAGAACAGTCCGTCCTTCTCGGGACGGTACGTGCGGTAGTTGATCGTTTCCGGTTTCTTGACTTCACCGAACGACCAGCTACGGATGTCGTGCGGTCGGGCCAAGCCAATCTTGACCGCGGCGTAGTCGTTAATCCGGTCGTACGTGCTATCACCAATACTCACTGTCGGCGCTCCTTGTGATTGGCCGGCGGCTGTCAGCTTCTTATCTTGGGCTGTCAGCACCTGGGAGTCAGTGGCTTGTGGGTAAGGGGTCCGCGGGGACAACTGCTGTCCTGTGGCGGCTCATGCAACGGTTATATGCGGGATTTCTCGAGCTGCATATTCAAGCCCAATCCGCGAATTTCATTCGTCAACACGTCGAAACTGGCGGGAGTACCTGCCTCCAAAGTATTCTCGCCCTTGACCATCGACTCGTAAATCTTGGTGCGTCCTTCGACATCGTCACTCTTGACCGTAAGCAGTTCCTGCAAAATATAGGCGGCGCCGTAGGCTTCCAGGGCCCAGACTTCCATCTCGCCGAAACGTTGACCGCCGAAGCGGGCCTTTCCACCCAACGGCTGCTGGGTAATCAGCGAGTAGGGGCCGGTGGACCGGGCGTGAACCTTGTCGTCGACCAGATGGTGCAGCTTCAACATGTAGATGTAGCCTACGGTCGATAGCTGCTCGAATGCTTCGCCGGTTCGCCCGTCGTAAAGTTGGGTCTTCCCCGACTCGGGGAGCCCGGCTTCCTTGAGCGATTTCCGGATATTCTCTTCGGTTGCCCCGTCGAAAATGGGGGTCACCGCCTGGTATCCGATCTTGGCGGCTGCCCAACCGAGGTGGGTCTCGAGGATCTGACCTACGTTCATTCGGCTGGGAACGCCCAGCGGGTTCAGGAGGATCTGCGCGGAGGTTCCGTCGGCCAGATAGGGCATATCCTCCTTGGGGAGAATCTTGGCGATGACACCCTTGTTGCCGTGCCGGCCGGCCATCTTGTCGCCGACCGAGATGACGCGCTTCGCCGCAACGTAGACTTTCACCATCTGCAAAACGCCGCTACGGAGTTCGTCACCCCGTTTCATCGAGTTCAGTTGCCGGTCGCGGGCGTCGATCGCTGCCTCGACCGCCGGCCAGAGGCTCTTGTGAACCTTCTCGACTTCGGTCTTTCGGGTCGGGCTGCGGATGTCGAGCGCTTCGACACTGAATCGCTGGGCTTGCTCGGCAATGAAGCGATGTTCCTGCTCGTGGACCAACGGGTTGCCGTCTTCGTCGGTTAGCTTCTTCTTGAGAACCTCTTCGATGCGCTCGACCAGTTCGCCGAATGTGGCGGCGATCCGCGAGTTGCCTTCGGCCTCGTTCTTCTTGAGTTGCTCCTCGAACGTTTTGCGTTCGTCTTCCGAGAGGCTCATTCGCCGCGAGAACTTCTGGGTATCGATGACGATTCCCTCGACTCCGGAGGGCACTTCCAGCGAATCGTTCTTCACGTCCTCGCCGGCCCGACCGAAGATCGCATGCAACAGCTTCTCCTCGGGGGTCAACTCGGTCTTCGACTTGGGTGATACCTTGCCGACCAGGATATCCCCCGGTGTCACGTAAGTGCCGACGCGGATGATGCCGCTCTCGTCGAGGTTACGCAATACCTTTTCACTTACGTTGGGGATGTCGCGAGTGAACTCTTCCCTGCCGAGTTTGGTCTCGCGGATCTCGATATCAAACTCTTCGATATGGATCGACGTGTAGGTGTCGTTCTTGACCAGTTCCTCGCTGATGATGATGGCATCCTCGAAGTTGAATCCGTCCCAAGCCATGAAGGCGACCAGCACGTTGCGTCCCAGCGCCAACTGCGCCTTGTAAGTAGCAGCTCCGTCGGCGATCGGCTGGTTCTTTTCGACCGTGTCGCCGACCGAGACGATCGGCTTCTGGTTCTGGCAGGTTCGCTCGTTGAGCCCGACGAACTTCCTCATGGGATAGACGGCGCTGCCAACTTCGATCCGGTCGGCGTCGACGTAGCTGACGGTTCCCTTGCGTCGGGCACGGACAATCATGCTCGAGTTTCGCGCGGCCTCCCTCTCCAACCCGGTGCCGACCAACGGCGGTTCGGTAATCAACAGAGGCACGGCCTGACGCTGCATATTGGATCCCATCAGGGCCCGATTCGCATCGTCGTGCTCCAGGAAGGGGATCAGGCCGGCCGAGACGCCGACCATCTGCGAAGGGGCGACGTCCATGTACTCGACCTGCTCGGACGGGACCGTCTCGAAATCGCCGAAGTGCCGTGCGATAATCGTGTCGTTGGTCAACTTTCCTTTAGTGATCGGGGCGTCGGCGGGTGCCAGGTAGGCCTCGTGCTCTTGATCGGCTCGCAGCCACTCGATCTCGCTTGTCAGTTTGCCCTTCTTGACCTTCTCGTAGGGGGTCACGAGGAATCCGTAGTCGTCGACGGTCGCATAGATCGCCAGGCTGGAAATCAATCCGATATTGGTCCCTTCCGGCGTTTCGATCGGGCAAATCCGGCCGTAGTGCGAGATATGTACGTCGCGGACCTCGAAGCCGGCCCGTTTCCGATTCAAACCACCCGGCCCCAAGGCGGATAGACGCCGCTCGTGGGTCAGCATCGAGAGAGGATTGGTCTGATCGACCACCTGCGACAACTCGCCACGGCCGAAGAAATACTCGATCGCCGCGGAGATGCTCTTCGGATTGACCAGACTTCGGGGGGTCATGTCCTCGACGTCTTTCAGGCTCATCCGTTCCTGAACGGTCCGCCGGAGTTTCAGGAATCCTTTGCGAAGCTCGTCGCAAGCCAACTCGTCGATGGTCCGCAGCCGCCGGTTCCCCAA
>SDBT01005749.1_pt1 | contig 20733 bp, 11 predicted proteins | sample 2277101 | NCBI WGS metagenome assembly SDBT01 (sample SAMN10404973, study PRJNA504765) | marine sediment metagenome | isolation source: marine sediment core GS10_PC15, 103 cmbsf | place: Arctic Ocean: Southern Knipovich Ridge | collected 2010 | reverse complement strand
ACTATTCATTCTCCACGAGACCACTACATTCACTTGAACAACTATCCCTCCATAAGATATTGTAATAGATTTCATCTCCATCAACATCTATTGACGTTGTTGAAAAATTATAAGATATCCCAACCTTTCCAGATATTGGTCCTGATGGTACATCAGGAATTTCTGGTAGATTATTTTTCATCTTGTAAAAAATATCTACATCAATACCAGAATCACAATAATTTGTCCTATCTTGCCATGCTACATGTACTTTTTTATTATTGTCAACAGTTATATAATGCTCATTTGATGAAAGATTACTTTCTGTAGAAATAATTTCAGGTGCAGTCCAATTGCCACCCTTTGGTTTAGTCTTATATAAAATATCAACATCAAAACCGGAATCGTTGTAATCTGTTTCATCTTCCCATGCAACATGAACTGTTCCGTCAACATCAACAGTTAAAAATGGCATCCAGGAAGAGCCAGCACTTTCTGTTGAAATCACTTCAGTTGTTGTCCAAATACTTTGATTTGATTTTGTCTTATAAAAAATATCTGTATCGTAGCCAGAACCTTCATAGTTTGTATAATCATACCATGCTACATGAACAGTTCCATCTGACTCAACATCTAGTGATGGAAAATTAGAATAATTCCCACTCTCTGTTGAAACCACTTCGGTTATGGCCCAATTGCCTCCTGCAGGTTTCATTTTATAAAAAATATCGTCATCATTGCCAGAATTACCATAATCATTTTCCCAATCCTGCCATATTACATGGATTGCCCCTGCATCATCAATACCTAAAGAAGGTATGAATGAGTGACAGATGCTTTCTGTAGAGACTACTTCGGTTGTTGTCCAACTTCCGTCTTTAGGTTTCATTTTATAAAAAATATCTAAATCATCACCGTTGCCACTGATATTACCAAAACCCTCCCATACGACATGAAGGGTATCTTCATGATCAATAGTTATATATGCTGCATCAGCACTGCTGATACCTTCATTAGATACAATTTCAATTGTTGTCCAATCACCACCCTTAGGTTTCATTTTATAAAAAATTTGTTGATCTCCGTATCCGAAAATATAATCATCCCATACCAAATGAAGAGTTCCTTCATTATCAACAACTAAACTAGGTCTTGCAGAGTGACCATCACTTTCTATGGAAATCTCTTCAGTTGTCGTCCAAGACCCCCCTCTAGGTTTCATTTTATAAAAAATATCAGAATCACCAACGGGATCACTGAAATCTGTTTGATCTTGCCATACCATATGGATTGTACCTTCATCGTCAATGCAAAAAGAAGGACGAACAGATGGCGCCCAACTCTCAGTTGAGACAACTTCTGAGATCATCCAATTATCAAGATCTCTTTTTACCCTTGTATTCATTCTAGTTCTTTGTTCAGTATCTTGGTTATTCGTAGTTTCCAAGTATTCATTAACTCCATTTTGGGGCATTAACTCTTCATTTATACTCAATACTACATTTGGTCCTATTTGGATAAGTAGCAGTCCAAGAATGGCAAAGGTTAAAATTGTACCTTTCATTTTGATCTCATTGTCCCTGTTTTTTTTATAACTTTTATAAATATATCTTTTTGTATTATATAAATAATTATCTGTTTTTTTATGTATTAAAACATTATTTGAAATTGTTCGAAGAAAAAAGATGGCAATATTTTAATTAAAAAAATAAAAAGAGGTGGGGATCAAATTTCCCATTATGTGTTTTCTATGTATTTGTTGTTTATGATAGAGCGTTTCCAAATCTTGGTTTGACTTGTGAAAGATCTGCTGTTGATACAATACCATCGTTATCTGTGTCGAATTTTGGATCACAAAGCCCTTGGCCAGGTGTGTTGCTTGGTGTTTTTCCGAATTTCGGCTCAATGATTAAAAAATCTGCTGTTGATACAATTCCGTCATGATCTGTATCCCCTTTGAGATATCCAATGGTGAAGCTATCTTCAGCATCTCCAGTTAACGTAATCGTATACCATGTCTGATCAGGAATCGGATTAGTCAAGTTTACACGTACTGTGTCACTGTCAATTAGTGTTACTGTTCCGTCTGGACTATAAACGTTTGAGACTGGACCACTTAAATCGAATTCAATGATAAAGTAGTTGATGTTAATTCGGTTCTCAATATGGTTAAGTGCAGCCTTTAAGTCGATATAAAGTAGTCCTATAGGGTCATGGTTAGTGAAGCTTCGTGCTGCTATAATAGCACGTAGTGGTGCCCAACTAGTAATATCATCTGGATCATTTGGATCACTTTGTAGATACGAAGGTGCCTCTACTTCGTCGTAATCAGTGGCACCATCATTATCAGTATCCATATCAATGGGATTTGTAAAATAACTAAATAACTCTTCATAATCGCTAAGGCCATCTGAATCAGTATCTGAATTCATGAGAGTTTCGTTATCAGGTAAATTCAAGATAACAAAAGAATGTTGATCTGGGTTATTTCTTATAGTTGGGAAACTCCCCACGGTTTTGATAGTGAAATTATAAATTTCATTACCATAAAAAGATGCATTTTCAGGATACTGAACTGCAGAAATTAAACCAAAATCATAAACAAGACTTATAGAATTATCGGTATTAATTTCAATAAATTCATTAAAAATATGATCAATATCACCTGATTTGCTATATCCTAAATTAAAAATTGTTCCAACAGAGCTTGGCTTAGTCGGTTTGAGGTACCACATATGGTAATATATACTTGAAATATCAATATCTCCAATATAATTACCTATCTCAGCGAAATGAAATACAACAAAGGAACAACAAAATGTTTCCTCATCTTCAACTGGAGGATTTTTAAGTAATGAACCCTCGTCATTTCGTTGTGGGTCTGGTCCCTGTTCACTCATATAATAAAGACCCCTGATATCAGTAGGCCGAATAAGTGGCTCTGCTAAAAAATCTATTATGGGGATATTTTCACTTTCTTGCTCAGCTGGACAAACTATCGATAAAACATTTACGCTGATGAATAAGATTGTTATTACAGTCACTGTTGGTTTTTTAAACATTTTTGTTTTCCTCTAATATATAGAAAGTGATCACATTATCTATAAATTCTTTATTTGAAAATATTCGAAGAAATCAATATTTTTACAATAATAGTCACAATACTGTGTGTACTAAATCATTACTAAATTCTAAGGGTCATGTAAAAAAATTTTTAAAAAAAAGAAAAAGAGGTGGGGAAGTTATCCTCTTTTGTTTTTTCGATGTTTTTTATCTATGGTAATCCGTGACCAAATCTAGGTTTAATGATAGATGCATCAGCTGTTGATACAATACCATCGTTGTCTGTGTCGTATTTTGGATCACAGAACCCTGAACCTGGTGGGCTAGCTGGTGTCTTTCCAAATCTTGGCTTAATGATTGAAAAGTCTGCTGTTGAAACAATTCCGTCATGGTCTGTATCTCCTTTGAGGTAACCAACTGTGAATGTGTCTTCGACATCGCCGTTTAGGGTTATTGTGTACCAATTCCTATTTGTAATTGGATTAGTCAAGTTTACCTGAACTGTATAACCACCATTTAGGATTGTTACCGTTCCATTTGGGCTGCTTACGCTGGAGACTGGTCCGCTAAGATCAAATTCAAATGAAAAGTCGGGGTTGAATCGATTCTCAACAGGATTTGAATCTGCCATCAAGTCAATGTAGAGTCGACCAGCAGCACCATGTGTTGCATAGCTACGGGCCGCCGTAATGGTTATGTTTTCTTTGAAATGTGCAGTCACTGTTTTGTTGCTGTTCATGGTTATGGTTTCAGGATTTGTTGTACTACCATCTATATCATCTCCACTCCAATGATCAAAGCTCCATCCTGGATCTGCATTAGCAGTTAACAGAACTGGAGTTCCATATGTGTATGTTGCTTGATCAGGATTTTTATCAACAGACCCACTGCCAACAGTATTAACAGTCAATGTATACTCATCTTCAGTGAAATAACAATCAACAACTGAATCACTATAAATTGTGATTGTATCAGGATTCGTACTACCAGTTAAATCACCTTCCCAACGATCAAAACTCCAACCAAGATCTGCATTAGCAGTTAACAGAACTGGAGTACCATATGTGTATGTTGCTTGATCAGGATTCTTGATCACACTACCACTACCGACAATGTTTACTGTTAATGTGTATTGATCTTGTGTGAAGTAACAATCTACAACTGAGTTATCATATATTGTGATTGTATCAGGGTTTGTTCCTCCTGTTAGATCACCTTCCCAGCGGTCAAAGCTCCATCCTGGGTCTGCATTAGCAGTTAACAGAACAGGAGTGCCATAAGCATATGTTGCTTGGTCAGGATCCTTACCAACAGAACCACTGCCAACAACATTCACTGTCAACGTATATTCCTCAGGTGGAGAATCACCTACAGTAAAACTCATAACATCAGTCTCACCCTGATTACGCCAACCATCAACATAGATAATCTTCCAACCGACAACAGTGCCCTCTGTGACAGTTGGTTCCTGCCAGGTAAACTCAGTATACACCCATTCACTAGGAGCACCATCGACATCCATCGGAGAACCATGCTTCTCACCGCCACGAGGCACCTCAACATCAACAGAGGCAAATACAATTGGATCTACCATATTGTTATACTCAGTAGTAATCCAATCACCACTACGGACACTATCAGAAATACGAACCTCATCAATCAAACCATCCATCCAATAATCATCATTATCTCGGAAAGTACCAATATTAAGACCTGCAGTCTCAGGATTAATCGTACCAGAAATAACACCACTACCCTCACTGACACCATTTACAAAAATCTCAAGCTCATCAGCAGCTGCATTAGCACGTGTAGTAATATAAAACCATTCAGGGCTGCCGATATCAACTGTCGTAGTACTATAAGCAACAGGAGTACCACCAGACGAACGAGCATACGCCTTAAACCGATCATCAGTCCACACCAACAAAGAAATACCATAATCACTGTCACCCTCAAAGGCATAACGACGTCCACCATCACCATCAACATATACCCAAGCAGAACCAGTATGAGAATCATCCGTGCCAAGTCGGAAACCAGATGCCTTAAAGTAATCACCTAATCCATCAAAATCAACACAATAACCAGCTTTACCAACCTGATTAAAAGTAGGATTACCACCCATACTTGTAACATCCCAGCCGTTTTGAGAGCTATCATCAAGATCAGAATAACTAGCTCCAGTCATATGTTGCACTGTTATAAAATCAGAATCCCAAGTACCCACCAGATCCTCCTGATTACTAGCACCCGGATTACCATAATAAACAAATAAAGTAGTATCCACACTAGAGCTCAAAAGTGGTATGTTCACCCAAGCAACAAGCTCACCAGAACCATCATCATAGTATTCTATCTCATGACTATACTGAACAGTATTAGAAGAGTCAACAAACGCAAAATCATCACCATCGCCTTGCGCATGAGATGCAAAATCACCAGAAATATGACTTATTAGAACCGGGAAATTAGTTTGGTCACTTGGCACAAGACTATGATCAATGGTGATTTCTTTTTTATAATTCCAATCAGAATGACCAACCCACCATTCACCGCCAGCATATGTCTCCCAAGCTCCAGATTCATTAGTAGATAACCATGCTTCATCAAGCTCATTATCATCCATACCCTCAGCATACAAAAGTATACTTCCACCAACCTCAACAGTAGACAGGTTTTGCCCTTGATTACGCCACTCAGGATCCTCTGAAAAATAAGCAGTAACAACTTTACTAGAATCCATGATGATTGTTTCAGGGTTGTCTGTACTTCCATCTATATCGTCTCCACTCCAATAACAAAACCCCCAATCAGGAATAGCATTCGCAGTCAACTCAACTGGGGTATCATATGTATATGTCGCTTGATTAGGGTTCTTAACAACACTGCCACTACCTACAATGTTAACAGTTAACGTATACTGATCCTGCGTGAAATATGCAGTAACTGTTTTATCAGCGTCCATAACAAGAGTCTCAGGGTTAGTTGTACTTCCATCTATATCATCACCGCTCCAATGATCAAAACTCCAACCAGGATCAGCAACAGCAGTAACATCAACAGATGTACCAACTAGATAAGAAGATTGATCAGGATCCTTAATAACATAACCATCTCCAGCAATATTTACAGTAAGAGTATATGAGGGAACTGTTGTGTAATCCCAACCAATTGCATCAAACATGTTAATATCAGCAGTACGAAAGAAGTTAGGATAAAAAGAATAGCCAGAGCCAATTGCAGGCTGCATAAGACCACTTACACTTCCTTGTCTGAAATGCGATGCCTGATAAGGAGTACCATCGCTCATACGATACTCAACACTAATCAGATCTGAGTTATGATCATCATTAGGAGTATTATAATCTACAAGACGAGCAGTTGTCTGAAACTCAGCAAGTGTATCTGGGTTATAATCACCACTGCCATCTGTTCTTTGAAAACGATAGATATCTAAAGCCTCAATATCACTACTTGACCCATCTGCATTAGAAGTAAAACCAAGAGCATGACCAACCTCATGAACAATAACAGATTGAAAACATGTCTTACCACTTGATATGCCATTACTAGGATCCCAATCCCAGACACTATTGTAATCGGTGTTAAATTCAATGTCACCATCAGTACCACCCACATTACCAATAGCAGCCTCATAATTAGCAGTAGTAAAATAACAACGATTCTCATTGGTCACCGTTGAACTACCACCATTATAACGCACAGGAATAGTACTACCACTAGGAAGATAGTTTTGTATGCTATCATCAGCATCCATACCAGAGGTTAAACCATTACGTGTATCAGTCCATGAATCATAGGTGTAGCTACTTGATGTCCATCCTAGAATACCACTTGGTAGATTTGCAAAAGATACATCAATATATATAGTCTCAGAGTCATCAAAAACACTTTCAATATATGCCTCCGCATCAGCAAGTGCACCAGTTGCACCAGAGGGGCCAGAATAATCATAATTAAAAATGATATTAAGACCACGAGAACCAACATCACCATCACTGGGATCAGCAAGTTCAGCTTCAAATCTTTCAAGAGCTGATTCTGCAGCATATCTTAAATCATCAGCTGATACATGTGTTGGGTTACTGCCGCATATTGGTTCTGTAATTATTTCTGTTTCAAGTTCAATTTCAGATCCATCATAATATCGAGTACCAAGTACAGTCGGACCTGGTATAGAATATGAACTCCAGTTGTTTTCAGAAAATTGTTCTAATTCATCAGCGTTTTTTTGCTCAATAGAATTCTGGGCAGATGATAGAGATGTCATTATGAAAAAACCTATGACTAAACCTATCATTAATTTATTTAGAGTATGTTTATACATAACATTTTTCCCCTTTTTTACATTTTTTGTTGTTATACCTGTTAATATAGTTTAAATACCTTATTTGAAAATTTTCGAAGAAACAGATATCTTTATAATAATAGTCACAATACTGTGTGCAATAAATCATTACTAAATTCTAAGGATCATGTAAAAAAAGTTTTAAAAAAAGAAAAAGAGATGAGGGGAGTTACCCTCTTTTGTTTTTTCGATGTTTTTTATCTATGGCAATCCATGACCAAACTTAGGTTTAATGATAGATGCATCTGCTGTTGATACAATACCATCGTTGCCTGTGTCGAATTGTGGTGGACAGAATCCTGGCACTGCTGGGCTAGCGGGTGTTTGTCCGAATTTTGGTTTGACGACTGAGAAGTCTGCTGTTGAAACAATTCCGTCATGGTTTGTATCCCCTTGGAGATATCCAACAGTGAACGTGTCTTCGACATCGCCATGTAGGGTTATTGTATGCCAATTCTTATGTACCATTGGGCTAGTTAAATCTACTTGTATTGTATCACTGTCAATTAGTGTTACTGTTCCCTCATCACAAGTTACACTTGAGACTGGTCCGCTGAGATCGAACTGGAATGAATTGAGTGGATTAAAACGATTTTCGACAGCAAGGTTTGGTCCTGCCATCAAGTCAATGTAGAGTATACCAGCTGGTCCATGATCCGCATAGCTTCGTGCGCCAACGATTTGTATTGGTTCTGAATTGAGTACCAAGTCAAATGTCATAATATGATCAAGAGCTCCATCAAACGTATGCAATGTTTCATTATAGTAGTATCCATCGGTTGCGTAGAATCTAAAATCTGCAGGTGGGTCTGAATATATATCAAGACCAAGTAACAGAATCTGTTCATAATGATTTCCAGCTCCTGTATTTTGATTCCATGATCTACTTTTATTCAGGTTGGTTATCTCGACATCACAGCCATTTGCTGGATCGCCTTCTTCATAGGTAAGATCTCCTTCAACACGAACAGTGTTAAACGTGTACATGAGTCTGTTTCCAGAGCCTGCACCAGGTCCATCATCAAATGTATATTCCCAGATACTCATAAGACCATTATCTGAGATATCACAGTTTCTGTAACGATTAACAACGACTTGTCCTTCTGGACTCTGTGTATATAGTCCATCCCAGGTTTGTCCACCATCGTAGGTAACAAAGTATAACAGTTCATTATCAATAGTGACATGTCCAATAAAGGTATCTCCTGTAACATGACATATTTCAGGGTTCTCAACTTTATTGACACCGTCAGGTATCGTTGTCACACCAATATATGCTGTGGGATCCAAGTCGCTAATATTACCAGTATTATTTGCCCAGATTACTACACCAACTTCAGTTGGATCACTTACGTTGCCGTTATGCATCTCCCATAGACAGACCATGTTGTTGTTACCGGCGTCTATTGCTGGACGTTCAAGGCTAAGAGTTGGGTCGTCATAAGTCCAATAGTACAATTGATCATGAGCATTTTCATTGTCAAGTGGACAAGTTTCTTCCCAGTCGAAAGATCGAATAGCTGGATAATGTAAACCAGTTCCTGTTCCATTTTCTGGATCCCATGCTGCATAAGCTGCTATTTCCACAGTTCCATAACCTGGAACAACCCACGCAGAGTTCTCATCAATTGCAGCATCAGTACTAAGACAGCCACCAATTGATTCATACCAACTGATAGTACCACCACCAGCAGCTGTGGTTTGATAGTTTATAAAACCTCCATTGTTTTGATAGGTAAGATCCGGATCCGGCCCAGATACATACGTGGTACTCATTACATGTGAGTTAAAACCCCATGCCCATTCTTCAGATGGATAAAATGCTTCAGCATTTTCTGCCATTGTTGCACCATACCAGCCGTAGCTACTCCAATTCCAAAACATCATGATTGAACTATCGGCATTCATGACATCTCCTACTACTTCATGAATATATGTAGCACCACCTAAGGTACCACTTGCAGAGTCATCAACAACGGTTCCAGAATATAAAGGTCCACTAGCGTTTACACCTCTGAAATGGATAGATGGATAATCAATCACACTATCATAGTAGTATGAGTCTCCCCAGCTTACGTTATCGCCCCAGTTATTGTTACCTTCCCAGACAACAATATCCTCAGTTATTGTATCGTTAGAGAAATATTGCCTATAACCTAACATAAGACTACCATTATCTTGGGTGCCTAACGCAGGATTCTTAACTAAGAGTGTATATTCCTCTCGTGCTCCCATGTTTTTCGATGGCAATATCTTTTTCTCAACTGATTGGCTTGGAAGAGATATCACTTGTTTTTCTGCTCTACTTTCCTGCACTGTTGAGGATAAACTCTTCTTCATTTCTGAGGAAAAATCACTACTTGTTTTTATCGAATATTTATCCGATAAAACATAATTTCCTTCAGGTGCACCTGCTGCTACAAAAAAGTCAGCAACTTCATCTACTTGATTTTTTTCAATATCTTTAGTAGCTGGCAGACCTATCGTAGTTGATAGTCCAGCTGCACTTGTTATCAACAGCCCTACAATAGCTAGTGCTATTGCATATGCTATAGTTGTTTTTCTTTTCATATATTTTTTTCTCCTTTTTAGATTTTATATAATTTTTTTTTGGAGCGTCAAATAAATTATTCCACTTATTTTTTGATTGTTCAGTCTTGAGTTAGGATAATAACCCAAAATAAGAACGAAAAAGCAGTAGCATTCTTTGAATCAGATGTATGGAATAAGTTTTCACTAGCTGTCACAGTGATATCCAAGAGTGCAAAAATTGGTTCTAATTCAAGATGAGCAATTTCTAAACCACTAGGTGCTATCAAAGGAATTGTATCATTTTCAGAGACATTCATTCGCCACCGAATGCCATTGCCTTTGACTGTGACTTCCCATTTCACATTTGTTGCATCGCCAGGACCTTCGTTTTTAATTTCAATGTCAATAATACCGCCTTGCAGAAGTTTACCACCGCCAGATATTCTACCTAACTTAATATCACAGGGATCTGGTGGATCTCCTTCAAAAAGCAATATATCATCCAAGCCAAATTTCATACCAGCCTGACCAATATATCTCCAGGCAACCTTTACAGTCTCTTGATTATACCTTGTTATATCAATCGATACTTGTCGGTATTCGTAACTCTCCCAGGATTCGTTCACTAACATATCCCAGACAACATCATCAAAACCATCGCCCATCACATGAACTTCAACAGTGGTAGGTGACGGATTAGTTTTTGAGTATGCCCAGAACGATAAAGTAACAATACCGCCGACAAACTCAACTTCAGGTGAGATAAGCCATTCATCTTGTTCATTGGCAACATCATCTCTCACTCGTGCAGCGTAATCTCCGCTGTGTACGTAATTTGGAAGCGTGTCAATATGAACAATCGCCCAGTTCTTAGTTGGATTTGTGTTGATGACTGTCCATCCTTCTGGTGGCATAGTGTTGTCTTCAAAGCCTTCGTTGAGATGTGTGACATCATCCAGACATCCAACATCATAATCAGATTCTACCACATCTACTGGAGTTGAAATATCTCCAGAGTCTGTCGCAATGGCAATTGTCACTGGTACAATCATCAGCATAAAAACGTATAAGTATACAACCATTTTTTTCTTCATCATTTTATTCCCCTATTAATCATATATTTGATTTTATATTTCAATTAATATGATATTTTAAACATGATATAAATAGCTTATTTGAAAATTTTCGAAGAAAATATAAATATGACACAATTTAAATATTGTACCTTAATAAACTGTTATAAAAAAACTAAAATAATGTTATAGAGTATCTATTATTCATGTTTTTGTATCCATTGAACTAATCCGCCAGATTTAATGATCTCCGAAATATATTTGGGAAATGGTTTATATTTTAACTTTAAGTTTTTAGTCTCATTTTTAATAAATTCTTCATCAATATCAACGATTACAATATTTCCATTATCTATCACATCGACAGATTCAAAAGATTCAATAACTGGTAATCCTTGATTTATAGCATTTCTAAAAAATATTCTTGCAAATGATTTAGCAATAATTGCTCCAACTCCAACATACTTGAGACACATTACTGCCTGTTCTCGAGAAGAACCGCATCCAAAGTTTTTTCCAGCAACAATAATGTCTCCTTTGGTAAATTTTTTTAAAAAATCAGGATCCAGATCCTCCATTGTATGAGATATAAGGTCCTCTGGTTTTGTAAGATGAAGATATCTACCAGGAATAATGACATCAGTATTAACATCATCTCCATATTTTATTGCTCTGCCTTCTAGAATCATTTTATCATATTCCTTGGATCAGTTATTCGTCCTGTAATAGCAGAAATTGCAACAGTAGATGGGGAGGCTAAATAAATCTTTGATTTAGGAGATCCCATCCTACCCCTAAAATTTCGATTTGTTGAAGAAATAACACATTCCTCTTCTGCAAGAACTCCTTGATGTAAACCAAGGCAAGGACCACAACCAGGATTTACAATAGTAGCACCTGCTTTTACAAATGTCTGAATATAACCTTTTTTTATAGCCTCAATATAAATTAAACGAGAAGCAGGAACAACAATCATTCGTACCCTTTTTGAAACTGTTTCTCCTTTTAATATCTCAGCTGCAACAGCTAAATCCTCAAGCCTCCCATTTGTACATGAACCAAGTACTGCCTGATCTATCTCAATGTCTGCAACTTTACCTACAGAAACTACATTATCTACTCTATCCGGACATGCAATCTGAGGTTCAATATCTGACACATCAAAATCAAATGATTTTTCAAATGAAGCATCATCATCTGAAATTATCTTTCGAATAAATTCATTTTTCTTAAAATTGCAAAAATCAACTGTCTTTTTATCTGGGAAGATAATTGCTGCCTTAGCACCCATTTCCATTGCTTGGTTGCAAATACACATCCGACTATCAATACTAAAATTTTCTATTGTATCTCCATAAAACTCACATGCTTTATAATTAGCACCATCAGCTCCAATTCTACCAATAATATGTAAAATAACATCCTTTGCCATCACATACTTGGAGAGTTTACCTGTAATAGATAATTTTATTGTTTCTGGAACTTTAAACCATAACTTACCTCTAGTCCACACAGCAGCCATATCACTTGCACCAACACCAGTTGCAAAGGATCCAAATGCGCCATAAGTGGTTGTATGTGAATCTGAACCAACAATGAGCATCCCTGGAGCAACAAAACCATTCTCAGGAAGAACTTGATGACAAATACCTTCACCTACATCAAAAAAATGAGGGATTTTTTGTTTTTTTACAAACTCTCGAATATCTTTATGATTTTCTGCAGTTTTACTTGTATTTGCAGGGCTCCTATGGTCAAGAACAATGACAATTTTGTTAGAATTCCACACCTTCTTTTGACCAATCTCTTTAAAAATCGATGAAACAAGCACTGTATTATCATGACTCATCGCAAGATCAATTTCAGCATCAACGTACTCTCCAGCATATACCTCCTTCTGATCACAATGATTTGATAGTATTTTTTCAGAAATCGTCTGCCCCATGCAAAGCATGACATAGAAAAATAGGTTATAAAATATTAGAAAAAGAAAAGAGAAAAGGAAGTTTTATGCAATTGTTATATCATTGCAAAGATAAACATCTTGTATAGCATTAAGCAGTTTTTTACCTTCTTCAAATGGTTTCTGAAACGCTTTTCTTCCAGAAATAAGTCCCATACCACCAGCACGCTTATTGATAACCGCAGTTTTCATAGCTTGTGCGAAATCATTTTCTCCAGAAGCGCCACCTGAATTGATAAGCCCAATTCGGCCCATGTAACAGTTAGCTATTTGATACCTGGTGAGATCTATTGGATGATCAGATGCGAGTTCAGTATATGCTCGTTCATCCATTTTTCCATAGCTTACTCCATCTCTGTTAAGTACTGTATATCCACCGTTTATTGTCGGTAGTTTTTGTTTTACAATATCTGCTTCAATTGTTACTCCTAGATGATTTGCCTGGCCTGTGAGATCTGCAGAGGCATGGTAATCTTTTCCATCCACTTTAAATGCATTATTTCGAAGATAACACCAAAGAATCGTCGCCATCCCTAGTTCATGAGCATATCGAAAAGCCTGGCTGACTTCTTGAATCTGTCGAGTGGACTGTTCAGAACCAAAATAAATCGTACAACCAATAGCAGCGGCACCCATCTCCCATGCTTGATCAACACCTGAAAACATGATCTGATCAAACTTATTAGGATACGTAAGAAGCTCATTATGATTAATTTTCACAATAAAAGGTATCTTATGGGCATATTTCCTAGAAACTGCACCTAATACGCCAAGTGTTGAGGCAACCGCATTACAGCCTCCTTCAATTGCAAGTTTTATAACATTTTCAGGGTCAAAATACATGGGATTAGGCGTAAATGATGCAGCAGCTGAATGCTCGATTCCTTGATCAACCGGAAGAATTGAGACATAACCTGTGCCTGCAAGTCTACCGTGATTATAAATTGATTTCAGGTTTCTTAGAACTTGTGTAGGTCTATCAGTATCAACAAATGTTCTATCGACAAAATCATATCCTGGCAGATATAATGATTCTTTATGTATTTTCTCACAAGCATGATTTAAAAGATAATCTGACTCTTCACCTAAATAGCCTTTAATTGTTTCAATACTTCCATCCATATGTTCTCTAACCTCCTCTAATTCTGGCAATGTATTTTCACCTCACGTTTAATAAAAGAAATTGCAGTTTAGCAGATAAAACTTTCTAATATGGTACAATAAACAAGAAAGAATAGTTTTTAGAGAGTACCTTTTTCGTATCGTTTCCTGAGTTTCTCAAGCATATCTTTTGTCATAGTAGGCAAGTCATATGTCGGTTTCCAACCCCACTCTTTACGTGATGCACTGTCATCAATTGATTTTGGCCATGAATCAGCTATTGCTTGTCTAAAATCAGGTTTATATTTACAAATAAACTTAGGAATGTGTTTTTTTATCTCCGCAGCAAGTTCCCCTACAGAAAAACTCATTGATGCAAGATTAAAATCACAATGATGCTTCAACTTTTTAATATTTGTCTCCATAAGATCAATGGTTCCTTTGATACAATCTGGCATATACATCATAGGAAGCACAGTATCAGATTTTACAAAACATGTATATTTCTTATGTTTAATTGCTTCGTAAAATATCTCAACGGCATAATCAGTTGTACCACCACCAGGAAGTGTTTCACTGCTAATAATACCAGGATAACGAACTCCTCTGATATCAAGACCAAACCGTTTAAAATAATAATCTCCAAGAAGCTCTCCAGCAACTTTAGTCACACCATACATTGTCTTTGGCTTCAATACCGTCTCCTGAGGAGTATTCTCTTGTGGTGTTTCTGGACCAAATGTAGCAATGGAGCTGGGGACAAAAACACGAGTCATATCACGTTCATGTGCGATTTCAAGAATATTATACATACCATTAATATTAACGTTCCAACATATCTTTGGTCGTTCTTCTCCTACTGCAGAAAGAATTGCGGCCATATTATAAATCGTATCGATATCATAGTCATCAACGACTTTTTCAACAGTTTCTCTTTTTGTAATATCAATAAATTCAAAAGGACCTGAATTAAGAAGTGTCTCACTCGGTTTTGTTTTTCTTCCAGTAGCAAGGACATTATCATTACCATATCGTTTTCGTAACTCCATAGTTAGCTCTGAACCGATCTGCCCTACTGCACCAGTAACGAGTATCTTTTTCATCTGTTTCTGACTCATAATAAAACCCCAAATTCTGGTATCAATAACCCTTATAGATACTTTACTATCAACAAAATAATGTACAAAAAGAAAACAGTAAATGTTATCTTTTCCGGGGTCCGGGAGAAATGATGTATCCTTTCTTTTTCTTTCTCCATTTTGCCCATTTTGCCAGAAATAACGGAAGGAAAAGTACTGAAGTTAAAAACGAATAAGCAATAGTAATTGCAAGTATTATTCCAAATCTTTGCTGAGGTGGAATTGGTGCAAGAATTAAAATAGCAAACGCAAGTGCAGTGGTAAGTGCAGCAATGAGAAGTGCACCTCCGGTGTGTGCAATGGTTTCACAAACTGCTTTTTCAACATCTCCTGTTTTATCAGCAACAAGCCTGAATCGTTCTGTTGCATGAATGGCATAGTCAATACCTATCCCAATTGTCATACTAGTAACTGTTACTGTCATAATATCAAGAATGTATCCAAAGTAATACATGGTTCCAAGAATCCAGACAATCGAAATACAAACAGGAATCATTGCAATCAGGCCAAGCGTTGGGTTTCTATAGGTGATAATAAGAACAAGTGCAGCGAGAAGAAGAGAAATGCCTGTTGAAGCAAATTGACTGGATGTAAGATTAGTGGTATTATTCAGCTGCATCTGTGACATTCCGGTTGCAATTGCCGTTGCATCGCCATATGTTGTTATATCTTCTCTAATTTCTTTTGAAAGAATCTCTAGATCATCTTGTATGTTTCCTTCAATTTGAAATGATGCATCAAGGTAGTATCGAATAACGGTGGCTGTATATCTCAAATTGTTTCTATATAAAACCATTCCAACCTGACTGTTTCCAAAATCAGCCATGTCAAACTCGCTATTTGCAATATCTCTCACATCAAATGTTTTTCCTTCATAAAGGTAATCAAAAAGTTCTTTGACATCTTTATCTGTTCTTGGAATGTTTGTCTTTTCATCAATATTGAATTTCTCTATGAGTGATTTATTGTTTTTTATTGCCAGTTCAATTTCTGAATATATACTTGTAATTTTAACTGTTCCATCTGTTTTCCGGGCGACAAATGTGTCATCTTGTATATTCGTATGTGTTTGAGCAATACCTTGCAAGGCTGCAACCGTTGCAACATCACCTTCGATTAGGATATATTCTTGATATTCACTTGCAAATGGGAAGTATTCAGCCATGGTGTCAAACAGTTCCATTGCAGGATTGTCTGCTGGGACAAATTGATCCATATCAAATCCTCGCTCAAGTTGACTTGCACCAATTGCAAAAATAACTGTAGTAAGAACCATTAGTGCAAGTATCTTTTTTTGATGAGACATGACCAGTGAAGAGGTTTTTCCCATTACATACGATAAGGATAATTTAGAAGTAAGTCCATTTAATTTAATTTTAGGTGGTTTTCTTCTGTCGAGAAGATATCTTGCTGCGGGTAAAAAGGTAATTGCTGTAATGAACGTATACGTAATTCCTATAGCAAGGAGAATTCCAAACTGTCGTATGGGAAGCATACTTGATGTTAAAAATGACATAAATGCAATAGCGGTTGTGATCCAGGCAAGAAACATGGCAGTTCCAATATCTTTTACTGATCGTTTTATCGCCTCTGCAGATGTTTTCCCTTTCGTAAGTTCTGCTCGATAGTTATGGAAAAAATGGACTGAATAGTCAACTCCCAGCCCCATTAGTAATGGAATTAATGCTACTGCCATAATACTAAAGGCAATTCCGAGAAGTACCATTGTTCCAAAGAGCCATATCATAGCTATCATGAGTGCAAGTAATGGAAGAACAACGTATGATCCTCTTCGAAAACTAATAAATAAAATGAGTACAATCATTAAAAACATACCCGGGCCAAGTATTATATTTGCTTCATTTGAAAGCTCCTCAATTTGAGAAGAAACAACAAGCTCGCCAGTGACTCCAAGCGAAATAGAATCAAATGTGCGATCAAATTCATCAAGTATCTCAATGATGTTATTATTGATTCTCAGCATCTCCGTATACCCCTCGTCCATAACATCAAGTTGAACGATGAGAAGTGTTGCTTGAGCAGTACCTGTTTTTTCATAGTCTTCTGATAGAAATGCAAGAGCCGTTAGTTGCAGATCGTCAAACAAATAGGGGATAATGAAAAATTCTGTATCGGACGTATCAGAATCCGGTGCAATATCAGAGTAGATCCACGCACTATTGAAGTCATTTAATGCAATTGTTTCTGGAAGAAAACCCATCTCTTCCAACATTTCAAAAAATTGATCAAAATCTTCCCAAGTCATATCGCCATATTTCTGTAGCAATCTTGAGGCAATGCTGCCAAGTAAGGGTCGTGATCTGAGTTTTTCCATTATTTCTAAACCAGAACTTACATTTGCAACTACTCTACCACCAGGTTTGTTAAATAATCCTCTCTGATAATATCGAACTCCTGCATTAAAGTTTGATAGTTTTGCTGGAAGCTCAAAAGAACCAATCTGTGTTGCAATTCCATACTGTCCAAGTTCTTCTCTAGAAATTTTTACATTAATTCGATTGCCATCAAAAGAGATATTTCCTGTTGAAAGCGGCATTGGAAAAGACATCGTTTGTCCTGGGGGAGTAATCCAAAGATATGCTTCCATTTTATATGAATTTAATAACTCTCTGTTTCTGAACTGTTGGAAGATCTCTCTTAGATTTCCGATGATTCCTTTCCCAATCTCCCAGAACGGAAGAGTGGGTTCGATATGAGCAGAAATTCGATACGAGATATCAAGTCGTTCGTCAGGTTTTATAAGATTTTCAAAATCAAGGTACCATTCCATTACATTTATTTTTGTTAATGTCGGTCGAAGAGTATTTTTTAGATCTGATAAATCATATACTTCAAATGAAAAGGTTATGGAATCGTTGTCTTTTGAAATATAACAATTTTTAATATCTGCACTGTCTACAGAGTCTCCTTTTGAAATCCTTGGAAATCGTTTGTAATCAATTGGTTCGTTTGGATCATCTGAAGAAAATATTTTGATTTCTCCACTTTGAGCATCCATAAGCATGTCGTTTAGTGCTATCTGGAGTTGTTCATCGGTACAATTATTGATTGTTTTTCCAAATTCAATCATACATATTTGATTAAGAAATGTTGTAATTGATATAACGCCATCCACTTTTGGATGGCTATTCAACTCTTGTTCTATATAATGTATATCTCGTATTGCTTGAGGACTAATCACATTATTTACACTTTTTTTTTCAACAAGTACAAACATGGGAAGTTGATTTGTACCAAAATACTCTTGAACTCGATTGTTTGCAAGCCCAATTTCGTCATCTGGCATGAAGTCACTAAAATCTGTTTTAAATTCTAAAGCGGGAAGCGATAATGAAAAACCTATGGTGACAAGTACAACTAAGGAGACTACAAGCCATGGTTTTTTCTCTATAATTCCCCCTAGTTTTTTTAACATATTACGAACTTCCTCGTATCATTTAATTATTTATTAGGCTGTTTCTTCGATCTTTCTGGTATTAACAATCTATTTATTATAATTACTATTATATTAATTTAATTAAAGATACCGTTGTTTTACAAAAATAAATAGTTTTCCTTTCTTTGAGATTTCAAAAACAAGCGTATTAGTTTGACTCAAAGTGAATATGTATAGAGCCTGTGTGTACATCTTCGGCATCAACGGACGAAGGGATATTTAATTCTACTTGAACCCAGACATAATCTGATATTTCACTTTTTGCATCTGTGTCATTAAGAGAATACCGGACACCCGCAACTTCATCCTGACTTGTCATGTTTGTATATCTTTTTCTATCTGTCGTATTACTGCAGATAGTTGTTGCATCAGTGTCTCCAGGTGCTAGTACCCACGCAGCAGTATTGCTTCCACTAATAATTGTTCCATTATCGTACATTAAAACACTAGTTGGGTCATTTGATACATTATTTGCATTAACATCTTTATCTCCATGTAGCCATATTTTTAGATATGTATGAGTAGATGAGAAAACCTCTATGTGCGTGATGCGTTTGGTAAACTTATCTTCGTTGACGATAGCAAAAGCAGCAGAATAGGTCCATTGATAGTTCATACTAACGTTTCCAAGTACGATTTTAAAACTATCTGCCGCATCTGGAACTATCCTGAGTACTCGTATCCCATCAGATGAGTTGTCTGATCCAATATATTTTATTCCATAGTCTGGAACGACGGGGATGCTGAGTATATATTCATATTTCATATCGGTGATTGCAAATTGAGTCGCAACTGTCATAGTTGTAATCACTAGAAGCATGCCTATGATAAATAGGCGGAATTCGATATTCATTGTTTAAACCTCTTCCGTGTAACATATTGACTAATATTGACATGATACTCTCTCTCATTATATTATTTAAATGTTCTCTGTAAAAATTACATATTGACAAAATGTCCATTATTAGAAAAAAACAAAATTCTCATTAAAAAGCGGAAGGAAGGGGAAAATTAGGGGAAAATATGAAGAAACTTTCAAAAACCCTTCCTCCTTTCCTCATTTTTCTCTTAATATTTGCTATCTTGCATCATGTATACAGTTGACATTTATAATATTTATGCAATATTTATCGGCAATCAACGTAAAAGCCAATAAAATCGCAGTGTGTTCATTTAAAATGATGATCTTGGATAAAGACCTGTTTCTTTTACAAGAGATGGAACAATATCCTCCCAGAACAATGCAGTAATGTGAATACCATGCACACCTTTTATCTTTTTAATCTCATTGATAAGCTCTATTGAAATATCATACCCTACTTTCTTTGGGTCAGATGCATTTTTCATCCTTTCATAAATTGCGTCAGGAATGTCAACGCCAGGAACATGAAATTTCATCCGTTCAGTCATCCGAAGAGATTTCAGAGGTGTTACACCAGCGAGAATATGTACCTTTTTATCAAGTCCTTCTGAACGTACGCCATCCATCCAGACATTAAATTTATCGAGATTATAAACGCTTTGAGTTTGAATAAAATCTGCACCAGCCACAATCTTTTTACGGAGACGATCTACCCGTAGTTCAAAAGGGTCAGCAAACGGGTTTGCAGCAGCACCAATAAAGACATCAGGGTTTCTTGCAAGGATTTCATCTCCATTTTGAAAGACTCCTTCATCTCTCATGTTTTTAATCATCTGAATAAGTTGCATAGAATCAATATCAAACACGCCTCTTGCACTGGGATGATTACCAAACGACTGATGATCGCCAGTAAGGCAGAGCATGTTTTTAATGCCAACAGCTGATGCACCAAGTACATCGCTTTGAAGTGCGATTCTATTTCTATCTCTACAAGTCATCTGCATAATGGGTCCCATCTCCATCTTAAGAAGAAGACAGCATCCTGCCATACTAGACATCCGTACAACAGCTGTCTGATTATCCGTAATATTAAACGCATCAGCATATCCCTTCACAATCTCTGCCTTCTTTGTTATTTTCTCTGGATCAGATCCCTTTGGTGGACCTATTTCTGCAGTAACAGCAAATAAAC
>SDBT01005748.1_pt1 | contig 20734 bp, 14 predicted proteins | sample 2277101 | NCBI WGS metagenome assembly SDBT01 (sample SAMN10404973, study PRJNA504765) | marine sediment metagenome | isolation source: marine sediment core GS10_PC15, 103 cmbsf | place: Arctic Ocean: Southern Knipovich Ridge | collected 2010 | reverse complement strand
TACAGGATCAGCGCCAATGAATTGCGCACTGCCATGGGCTCAGATGTGGTGGTTACAGGTGCCTCGGTATCGGACGATTATAAGATCGAGCCGGATGAGCAGGGGCACTGGCTCAATGAATATAAGATGAAAATGAGACAGGGAGATATCTATGTGGAAGTGGTTGATTATCCACTGGCTCATGCGCAAACCAAAGCAGATATTGACAATTTTGCTTTTCCTGATCCTGATGCCCCGGGACGTTACCGTGACGCGGAGGCACTGGTTGGAAAGTATCACGATCAGTATCTTGTTTTTGGTGATATCGAGGTGACCGTATTTTCACTGGGACATCAGCTTGCGGGGATGGAGAAATTGCTTGTTGATATGATGATGGAGACAGAGTATGTGATTCCATTGTTTAAAGCGTGTGCTGAATTCCAGACTGAAATAGGCCTGAGGTTGATCGATAAGGGCGTGGATGCCATTTGGTTCGGCGACGATTTTGGCACCCAGCAAAGCCTGATCATGGCCCCGGAGACATTCCGGGCGCAGTTAAAACCTTTCTATACAGAGATGATACAAAGGTTTAAGGATAAAAAGCCCGATATCATTCCCATACTTCATTGTGATGGTGCCGTTAGTGAGCTGCTGACAGATATTCATGAGATCGGCTTCGAGGTCTTTAACCCTGTTCAACCCGATGTTCCGGGACATCTTCCCCGGGATATGAAAGATAATTTTGGTGACCTGTTCTCTTTCTGGGGTGCAGTTGATCAGCAGGATCTCCTGCCCAATGGAACAGATGCTGAACTTGAGCAAGATATCATCGAAAAGATCAGCATTCTTGGTAAAGGAGGCGGGTATATGATATCTCCGGCGCACATCATCCAGAATGATGTAAGTCCGGAAAGGGTATTGAAATTCATTGAGTTATGTAACAAGCACGGGAAAATTGAATAAATCTTCAGTTAACATGACCTAAATAGGTTGACTATGAAAACAGATGGAAGAAGATCGCATGGAACCGGGCGTGCGGGCTCAGCGAAGGCAATGCTCTATTTTATCATCCTGGGGATTATTTCAGTAGCATGGTTCCTGATCAGGGTGATCCCAAAGCCCAGCCGCATTACCTACCCCTGCCAGCGGATGGCTGCAGCCAATGCCGTAGCATTCATCACCTGGCTCCTGGGTACTGTTTTTGCCGTTACGCTGTTTAAAAAGGCTTTCAGGAAGTGGAAAGAGTCAAGGATTCCAATTGCAGTGGTACTCGTTGTACTGGCCCTGGTTACGGGTGGAACAACAATCCTGCTTACCTCTTATGAGGAGATTAGAGCAGCGGTCCGGAGAACTGACGAAATACCATACAATCCCACCGATCTGAACCAACCGATAGGTACTGCCCAGGGTATATTTCCGGGGAGGGTGGCCTGGGCTCATGACCCGGATGCCATTACCTACGATCCGGCAGCTGCAAACGGCTTCTGGTGGGAGGATAACAATACCAATCCTGAAAGAGTAGACCGGATGTTCTCATTGGCCCTGGACGGAATTTCCGGTGCCACCTCTGCCTATGATGGATGGGACAGGTTATTCAGGTACACCAACGAGCGACTGGGGAAGGGAGATCTGCCCTATGCACCCGGGGAGAAGATCGCCATAAAGGTGAACATGTTGATGGGTCTGGGGGGCGGAAAGGAGAGGGCCAGCACACCGGGACCAACACCTCAGCTGTTGCATTCCATTGTTGAAGATCTCATTTTGGAAGTGGGTGTGCCGGGAGACCATATCACCGTGTATGATGTTTCAGCCCGGATGCCCGATTATATCATGGATCCATTCAGGAACCATGAGAACTCTGAATTCCGGAAAATCAGGTTTGTGGGGAATCCCGGACATCTCACCGATGACAGGTACCTCCCTGCGCGAGAGGACCTGGAAGCGAAGATCCATTTTGCAGACACCACTGTGGCTGATATTTTCTGGGTAAAATCTGTTACAGAATCTGACTACCTGATCAATCTGACAAACCTCAAGGCCCACACCATGGCAGGTGCGACCCTGATAGCCAAGAACCTGTATGGGTCCATATATATACCCACCGCAACAAAAGAGTTCTGGGATGGTACCTACACCTACGGATTTGGTCCCAATAATGTCACCGATGAACTGGGAAATCCGGATCCACACCGGGGATTGCACAGATGCGCTGCTGTTCATGAGTTTTATGACGGGAATATTGGGAATCTTCCTGCCCGGGAGATGGGGACCTATAATTATCTGGTGGATATTATGGGACACCCTGAGATCTATGACAAGACCCTGCTCTATATCATCGATGCATTCTATGGGTGCGATATACAGAATGCCATTACCAAGTTTGAAAGCTTTGGTGACCACTACTCCTCCAGTTTGCTGATGTCACAGGATCCGGTTGCTGTGGAATCTGTAGGTCTTGATTTTCTTCGCAATGAACCGACCTGTGAACAATATGTAAATGGATACGTGGATAACTGGTTACACGAATCGGCGCTGGCAGACGATCCGCCATCCGCCATGGTCTATAATCCTGGAAACCGGGAGACCGGATTGCAGAGCCTGGGTGTGCATGAACACTGGAACAGCTGGGAAGATAAACAGTATTCCAGGAATCTGGAAACAGGAGAGGGAATTGAATTGTACCAGGTGGACCTCACGGTAGGTTTTGAAAACAGGTACAATGTGGAACCTTCGGTAGCTGACCTGCAATCCAACTATCCCAATCCGTTTAAGTCCGTCACCACCATTCGATACGAGTTAACGGAGCAGACGCGATTGGAGATTACAGTTTATGATCAGCTGGGACGTGTGATCCGGACAATTGCTGCCGGTACTTATCCTGCCGGATCCCATACGGTCCAGTGGGATGCCTCGGTCTATCCGGATGGGATCTACCATTGCCGGATGAGAACCGATAATGGTTATGCGAAGACCATAAACTTACAGAAATCACAATAGCAAGCCCTGAAAAGCTTGAGGAACTGATCGTTCTGCTGGACCACTATATTGAAGAAACCGGTACGGAGATTCCCGCTGCCAATCCGGATTATTTGAAGTTTTAGCCCAAAAAGTACAAATCATTTCCCAAATTGTCCATTGCATTCATATTTGTAAAAGCATATTTTTGATGTGATATTAAATAATTCCACTCACCGATGATGAAATATTTAAGCTTCTGTGGCATTGTTTTGTTATTTCTGGCCAGTAGTCTGTCAGCCCAGCAAGGCAGGGTACGGGTGACCGGACGGATCTTAGATGGTGAAACCGGTGAGTCCCTTCCGGGTGCCACTATTGTGGTCAAGGGAACATCAACCGGAACCATTACAGAAATGAATGGAGATTACAGCATCCTTGTTCCCGGTGCAGAAAGCGTGCTTGTATTTTCTTTTCTTGGATTCACCGATCAGGAGGTAACCGTCGGCACTCAGCGGACAATTAATATTGTACTGGAAGCTGGCAGGGCGCAGCTGGATGAAGTGGTTATTACCATGCAGGCCAAAGGACAGATCGGGGCCCGAAATCAACAGATCAACTCTAACACCTTAGTAAATGTGGTTTCCCAGGACCGCCTGCAGGAGAACCCTGATGCCAATGCCGTTGAGGCCATTGGGCGGCTTCCCGGGATTTCCGTATTGCGTTCCGGGGGGGAAGGTTCTCAAATCGTTATTCGCGGATTGGAACCCCGCTATACCAATGTGACCCTGGAAGGAGTGAATCTTCCTGCTTCCAGCGGCACCAACCGTGGAACAAATATCAGCGGGATCTCCCAGTACGTGCTTCAGGGCGTGGAAGTTTACAAGTCCCTGACGCCGGATATGGAAGCTAATGCGGTGGGAGGAACGGTTAACCTGAAACTTCAGGATACCCCCGAAGGGCTGCACTTTAATATTATGGCCCAGGGCGGTTACAACGACCTGAACAGCTATTTCGGGAACTACAAATTCCTGGGAGAGATCAGTAACCGGTTCCTGGACAATAAGCTGGGGGTTTTTTTCTCGGCCAGTGCGGAACGGGTTAACCGCAGCACCCATACCATGAGTGCCGGTTACGGACTGATCAGCGATTCGGTGGACATTTACCTGAACACCTCCAACCTGAACATCATCAGCCGGACCAATTACCGGCAATCAGCCACCTTATCGATTGATTATCAGCTGCATCGCACTACAAAACTGAAACTGTACGGTCTCTATTCTCACACGAATGTGGATCAGAGCAGACAATCCAAGGCTTACGGGCACACAGGTAGTGGCAGTGTTGGTTACAGCATGGCCCATAATCCCCTGAATGAATCCGATATGATACACACGACCCTGAGCGGGCAGACCCGCCTGAATTTCCTGAATATGGAGATTGATTACGGTGTGGCTTATTCTCAAAACCAGGGGAATAATCCGGATTCAAGGACATGGGACTTTAGTTTTGCTGAAGCTTCCACAGATGATATTACCACCTTTGAGGATCGCAAGTTAACGCCGGCAGAACTTATCCCCCTGTATACAGACCATGTTGATTCCCTGCATAATACGCTTAAAGGAGTTTTTGGCACCACCGATGTACAGAAGGAGGACAGGAATTTGACTGCCTACGTGGACTTTGCGATACCTTTTTCAATTGGCGATCTTGTTACCGGAAATGCTAAATTCGGTGGAAAATACCGGCAGAAGAACAGGTATTATGATGCACTGTCAGGTGCTATGAGCCAGCATCCCTTTCAGGCCAGGTTCTGGTATGAAGCCATGCCCTGGCTGGTCATGGCTCAAAGAGGTGCGGATCCTCTTCAAAATCATACCCTGGAAGGTTTTGAAGAGTATGAAGTGACGGATTTCCTGGGGGGGGAGTATGATTACGGTTCTTTTTTTAATTTCGATATGCTGAATGCCACCAGTGACTGGTGGGAGAGTTTTTCTGATTCGGTGTTTGATCTGGGTGCGGCTAAAGTACTGGAAATAGTGGGGGATGTCAACCTGCTGGGTTACCACCAGTCCCTGGAGGCAAGTATGATCAATGACCAGAAGATCGTGGAGAATTATTATGCCGGCTACCTGATGGGGGAATTCAACATTGGCAGGTGGGTCATGGTCATGCCCGGTTTCAGGTATGAGACGACCGATGCAACCATGGAAGGTTTTGAAACCATGGAACCTCTCTTTACTCCCTCAATCCAGTATCCTCTGGCAGGCAGTGATTCTTCCGCCACCCGGGCAGATGATTTTTTCCTGCCCATGGTGCACCTGAAGGTCAAGCCAAGCAAGTCTTTTTATATCCATGCTGCCTATACACAGACCATCAGCCGGCCCGATTTCAATAACATCTCCCCCAATCTGTACATAAAACCTGTACCCCCGTTCTTTCATACTGCCCAGAACCCTGAACTAAGAGCGGAGCTATGGAGCAATTTTGATGTACAGGCAACCTTACATGGCAACAAGATCGGCCTGTTGTCGGTGAGCGGTTTTTATAAAACTGTGGAGGATAAGATCTGGAACCGATCTTTCAAGCGGATCAAGGGGGATGAGTTGGTATACCCCTTTTCGGACGATTATGTTGTGAATGTCAGCATCTGGGAAAACCATTCGCATGAGGTTAAATTACAAGGTATTGAATTTGAGTGGCAAACCTCTTTCTGGTACCTGCCGGGTCCGCTTAAATATTTCACCCTGAACCTGAATTATACCTATATACATTCAGAGACCAAATATCCAATTACATGGATTGAAAATGTGACTCCTCCGGAAGGAGGACGCCCGGTACCTGTCAGGTTTGACTCCGTCACTACGGGATCCATGCTTTACCAACCTACGCATATTGCCAATGTTTCTCTGGGATTTAATTACAAGGGATTCAATACCTGGCTCTCCTTCCAGTACAACGGAGAGATCTTCACATCTAAGAACTATATTGTGGAGGAGCTGGATGGGATAAAGGAGCATTTTTACCGCATGGATCTGCAGGTGACCTATGATATACCTCTTAAGATTCCCGGGCATTTGCAGGTGATCGGCAATTTTGCCAATCTTACAAATTTTACAGAGGTTTCACGCTTAAGGGGGGAAACACGGTTTACTTATCAGGAGGCCTATGGCTATACAATTGACCTGGGAATTCGTTACAAGTTCTAAATTTATCCAACTTATTAGAAACCATATGACTTAACCAATTGTTAAAAAAGGAAAGGAGGAGTTGACTTAAACAATCATTTTATTAACTTTAAATCAAATATCATTTAATTAAACTTAAATCAAATGAAAATGAAGAAAATTTACACAAGTATGTTGATGCTTATTGGCATGTTGATCGGGGCTAATACCATTGCTCAGGAGATCCTGGTAGTTGATCCTGGACCAGGTACCCTCAATACTGCCATTGATACCTATGGTGGTGATAGGATCTACCAGTTACAGGCCGGACGATGGTACGGGCTGGATAAAATCATTGAAAATGTGGATTACCATCTGCAGATCATTGGTGAAGCCCTGGATGACGGGACTGTACCTACTACCCTTCAGACCGGGCAAGACGCTGAACTTACCCCCTTCACGTCGATGTTTGCTGCAAAAGGGGATATTACCCTGAAGAACATCTATTTTATGAATGCTGATCTGACTGGTCAGATTTGTCCGAATGGTTTTTTGGTCCAGGCTGATTCAGGAAGCTTTGTGAAGATTGATAATTGTGTGATCGATCCGATCGGACATATATTTTGTGTTCAGATGACTGGTGGAGACAACGATCTGTTTTTCACCAACTCCATTGGTGCCCGCCATGGACACATGGCCGGAGCAAACGACGGACACGCTTTTATTATCGCAAGTGCTGCTGCTAATGCAGGGGCTGACAGCGTTTTGTTCGAGAACAATACCTTCATTGACATGGGGATGAACTGGCTGTCTGCAGATTTTGCTGCGCATGTCACCAATTTCCTGATGATCAACCACAACACCTTTGTCCGTTCCAAAAGCCAGATGGACTGGTCGATCTTTGAGAATGAGTATTATCTGACCAACAACCTCTTTTTCGATTTCCAGTCTGGTGCTTACGCTTACCACTGGCAACCGATGCCGGGAGGAGATGCCAGTATGCCCAAGCCAATGCTGATCTATGCGGATACCATTGCTGATGAAGTATTACCTTCAACACGTATCCAGTATATCCAGTACAACAACTTGTACAGGGACCAGGGTTTCTACGACCTTATTGCTGAAATGAATGCCTTTGCTGCAGACTCCCTTAACAAGGTAAACCTGCATCCCTTTATCTGGGATGGAAGCACTCCTGCATATTTTGGGGCAGATCCGGCTGAAGCATTTGCAGCTTCCAGGGAAGGAGTTCTGTTCAATCATGCAAACAACACTAATACAGATTTCCCCATGTGGAAGTATGGAAATTATGTATACGATCTTGATCCGGTGTTTAATGATCAAAAGATCTATGATATGTCTGACAGCCTTCTTGCATGGGCGAGTCCAGCCAACTATATCCATGCCATGGGCCAAACATCTACGAATTACCCTCCAATATCTGAGTGGGCTCAGTGGCACTGGGATCCGGACGGAGATGTTGCCGTTAATGACACATGGCCTTTATTTGATGGTACATATACGAATGCCGACCACCTTAGGGGTTCTATTGCGTCCCTGCCACTGGGTGACCTGAACTGGTATCCCGAGAAAAAAGTCGTGTGGGAGCTGAATAAGCAGGATATCTTCGATCACATGAAAGCCGGTAATACGGAAAAATTTGTGATAACAGGTGTACAGCAGTTTGCAAACGATGGATCGACCCTTTCAAAGGTATATCCGAATCCGATGTCAACATCGGCTTTAATAGAATTCACACTTGACAATCCTTCCAATGTGGAAATTGCAGTTTACAATGCAGTTGGACAGCAGGTAAGGAGGGTAATGGATGAATTCAGAGCTGCCGGATCCCATACTGTATCATTTGAGCGTGGCAACCTGAACCATGGTGTGTATTTCTATACCATCAAGGCTGGAAGCCAGTCAGAAACTCAGAAATTGATGATTGTGGAGTAAGATAAGTCAGACTACACCATCATTAAACTTAAGAAAGAGGTTCGCTGGTTGCCGGCGAACCTCTTTTTCATTATCAATTAACCCAATCATGAAGAAACTATTTTTAGGGCTTATTGCTGCTGGACTTTGTTTATCTGCTTTTATATTTTTTTCCTGCGAGCAAAAGAAAGCTATACATCCAATACAAATAGAGGTTAATAGCGACATTGTAGAAATGGGAAAGAGTGTCAGCATAACTGCGGTTATCAAATCAGATGAATTAAAGGATCGCATGGTCCTTTTGCCGTTTGTCAACGGGAAAAGATGGGGTTCCCATGAGTTTTCCGGTGAAGATGGAAAGGCGGGTTTCATCATTCCCCTTCCCAATCCGGGTCCGGCAACGATCCAGGTGATCGCCCTGCCTGCGGACAGGGATGATTGGATGGGATTGGAAGATTACTCCCTGCTACAGGCCGGAACCTTTATGCCGGAACAGGGGATTCGATCCAATACCATGGTGGTGCAGGTGAAACAGAGGGATTTCGCGGAACGTACAGATGCAGAGACCCTTTTCGGGATGCAGTGGGAGCCGTGGTTCGTACCGGGAAGGAAGTGGTCCACTGCCCAGGCAGTGCCGTTGATGGGTTTATATGAATCCACCAATCCGGATGTAACCCGTCAGCATATCTTATGGTTTATGGACCTGGGTGTGGACTTTATCATAGCTGACTGGTCAAACCATATCTGGGGTTGCGAGCACTGGACAGAACGGGGAGGTGGGTCAGATATGATCCTGCATTGTACACAGATGTTTCTGGAAGTACTGGCCGATATGAGGGATGAGGGACTCCCGGTACCCAAAGTAGCCCTGATGCCAGGGCTCACCAACGGACCTCCGGCAACCATGCAGGCACTTAATGAGCAGCTTGAATGGATCTACCAGGATTATGTCCGCAATCCGCGTTTTAGAGGCCTTTGGCAGGAGTTCGAAGGAAAACCACTTATTATTATTCTTGATACAGGAGTCCTGGCACATAAAGATGGTCGCACGGAATCCTCATTCCGGATACCCTTTTTTAAACAGACCATGGCCTGGACAGAGGAGGAAATTGATGCCTTCCGGCAGCAGCAGGGTCCCGTAGACGATTCTCATTTCACGGTACGCTGGATGTCCTCGCAAAATCAGACCACCCGCCATCATGAACTGGGTTACTGGAGCTGGATGGATGGCTCACTGGAGCCTATGGTAACTTACCGGGACGGGATTGCAGAAGCAGTTGTCGTTACACCGGCATTTTTTGCAGAACACGGGTGGAAAGCCCCGGAGGCCTATGGCAGGAGAGACGGCTGGACCTACCTGGAATCTTTCCAGACAGCCATCGAACACAGGCCACGAGTTGTCATGTTGCATCAGTTCAATGAATATTCCGGACAGCAGGAAGGACATGGCTATGGACCTGATAAAAATATTTATGTGGACAGCTATTCGGTTGAATTGAGCGATGACCTGGAGCCTGTTTCACTGAGTGCCCCGGGATTCCGTGGCGACCAGGGAGGCTGGGGATTCTATTACCTGAACCTGACCAGGGCCATGATGGATGTATACCGCGGTGTTGATGATGTTACCCTGCTTGCCGTTCATATCGCTGATTTAAGCGATAGTGAGCTCAGATTGCAGTGGACGATTGTTGGCGCTGCGCCTGATTCTTATACCATATCACTTGATGGCAGTGCCGTCGTTGAGGAAACTTCAGGCCTTGAACACCACCTCTCACTGGAAGGATTGTCCCCGGGGGAACATATTGTTTCCGTCAGGGCCAATGGCGTTGGTACCAGGTATGATCTGTCACTAACAAATTATGATGTAGTATCCGATAAACTGATGCCAGTGGTGGTAGAGAAGGCATTTCATGTGAAATAGAATGTATTCTGGCAGAAAAGATATTGGGTTGATTATGCAAGGGTTGGGGAGACTTTATCTCAAGTACATTGTTTTACTGTGGTTGCTGGTTCTCTCATGTGACCGGCCCGAATCGACCCTTGAGAGCAAGCAGATTAAAGTCCTTTATGACACAGATATGGGAAATGATACGGATGATATCCTGGGACTGATTATGCTGTATAATTATATGGATTTGGGGATGGTAGAACTGCTGGGGGTAGGTACAAGCAAGGACCATCCCTATTCTGCCCGGTATATTGATCTGCTCAATACCTGGTATAAGCATCCGGAGATTCCCATTGGTGTGGTAGTCGATGGACCAGAGGTGGATTCCATTATGGCCATTCCGCGCTATACGACCACGGTTGTGGATATGGAAACAGATGGAATCCAGGTGTTTGAAAGATCCATCAAAGACTACAGTTCACTGCCCTCTGCCACCTCCCTTTACCGCAAGTTATTATCGGCTTCTCCTGACAGCTCTGTGGTGATCATCACTGTGGGAATGTTTACCAACCTGGCTGCTTTGTTGGAAAGTGAACCTGATCACTTTTCAGAACTCTCGGGCAAGGAGTTGGTAAAGAGGAAGGTTGACTACCTCTGTATGATGGGAGGGAATTTTATTGCTCCGCTTCCTGAGTGCAATGTGGTGACTGACAGTGCTGCATCCGCTACAGTATTTAGTCACTGGCCCACCCGAATTGTCATATCTCCTTTCGAAGTGGGAAGTACCATTCCTTATCCGGCTTCCAGCTTTTCAAACGATTTTAATTTTGTTGATTACCATCCCCTGATGGAAGCAAAAAGATGGTATTCTGCTGAACCCGGGAATTCGCCAACATGGGATATGACCGCTGTGTTATATGCTGTAGAGGAGGAGGCAGGCTATTTCAGTCTATCTGAGCCAGGAAAGGTTATTCTGGGATGGGAACCGGAAATCAAACATCATATTGTGACGAATTTCTCATCGGATCCGGACGGAAAGCACTTCTACCTGATTGTGGACAGCATCCAGTCGGAACGAATCAGGGACAGGTTTCTGGAAATCGTACCCATGGATCCCAATAGAAAAAAGTAGCCTTATACCAATCCCGGTTCATGGTTGCGAAAACATAAGTAAAATGAGAAGTACATTCATTGTTACGGCATTTTGTGTTGTATTAACTGGAGGATTACTAAGTACAGGCTGTAATCCTCATACCGAAAAGAGCAACAGGCAGGATCCTGTGAACATCCTCTTTATCTTCACAGATGATCAGAGATGGGATGCCCTGGGATATGCGGGCAATACCATCATCCAAACGCCCAACCTGGACAGTCTTGCAGCACAGGGTACGTATTTTGAGAATGCTTTTGTAACCACAGCCATCTGTTGCGTGAGCCGGGCCAGCGTGCTTACGGGACAGTACGGGCGTTTCAGCGGTGTGCAGGATTTTTTCACCCCCATCGATCTGGAAACCACCTATCCCCGGTATCTGCAGGAAGGTGGTTACTATACCGGTTTTATAGGTAAATGGGGGACCCTGGAACTGGATACGAATTACTTCATGCGTGCGGCTGATCTTTTTAATTTCTGGGCAGGCAGTATGGGCCAGAGCAATTACTGGCATGAACGTGGCTGTAATTTTGTCCGGAATAACGGAATATCTGACAAGCACAATTTCTTATGTGATTGTCCTCCCGATGCAAGAGGTTTTCGGGGAGAGGAGATAAGGGTAGGCAAAGCCAATATGGTTGATCCTGTGAATCAGGAAACCCATGTTATACCGATGAAGGTAAAGAAATTCCTGGACCAGCGGAATGTGGACAAACCATTTTGCCTCTCCATCAGTTTCAAATCCCCACATGGTCCATGGAGTGATTACGATGAAAAATTTCAGCACTCTTATGAAGGGATACCTATGCCGGTGGCTGCATCTGTGGATGATGCTGATGCCGTGAGCAGACCAGAGTTTCTGCAGCGATCCCTGAACGGGATAGGAGATCTTGAAAAAATCCAGACAGCCTTGGATATCGATGGTCCACTGCAAAACTCCATCAGACAGTATTACCGGCTGATCAATGGTATGGACCAGGCTGTGGGAGATATTGTGAATGAATTAAAGAGGAGAGGATTGTATGACAATACAGTCATTATATTCTACTCTGATAACGGGTATTTCATGTGGGAGCATGGATTCACCGGAAAGTGGCTGATGTATGAGGAATCCCTGCGGGTTCCGGGATTTATTTTTGATCCACGACATATCCGGGATGGGGTCCGGTCCCGGGAAATGGTCCTGAACATCGATCTTGCACCTACGATTATGGAGCTGGCAGGTTTAAAGATACCGGATCACATGCAGGGAAAGAGCCTGCTGCCCCTGCTTGAAGATCCGGATATACCTTTCCGGGAAGATTTTTTTTATGAACATCTGTACAGGCATATGAAAGAGGACCAGCACATTGAACGATCCGAGGGTTTGAGGACCAGGGATTGGAAATATATCCGCTACATCAACCAGGACGGACCGGCCTCTGAAGAGCTATACCACATCAGTGAGGATCTGCTGGAAATGAATGACTTATCTGAAGATCCTGGCTATTTGGAAATTCTTGATGAAATGCGGAACCGATATTCAGGTTACTTTCAAGGAGGGCACTAGAGGTTATATTGAAAGTGTTAATTCATCTGACCAAAACCTTTTTCAGGTAATCTTTCATATACACATTGATCTCAAAGAAATCGGTCATTGGAAGTCCTGTAAAGGGCACCGTCCAAGTATAGGGTATGGGACCGAACTCCGGAGTAATTGTCAGAAATGGCCTCTCATCAGCAAGAAACCGATCAACAATTCTTTGCCACCACGAAGTAAAGGCAGACATCTCTTTTTCCCATTCGGGAGAACGGGGGTCACTGATCTGAGGACCTTCGGCGAATCCTACCCTTGCATGAATGTGCTCAGTCCTGTTAATGGCCGTTTCCACTGTCTGTTCCTGTCCCTCGAGCAGACTTTCTGAAACGCATACCCAGTGAGACAGATCTGCGCTAATTCGCAATTCCGGATACCGGTCAAAATAGGATTTTGTAACCGGAGCACAGAATGGGAATCTCCCCCTGTGGGTTTCATGGACAATTTTAACACCGGTCCTTGATTCAACTTCACCAGCTATTTCTATTAATCTCCCGTTTTCGTCCATCGACCAGTAATCCCTGCCCGTATGCGAATTTATCAGTACAGGTTTTAGAGATGCGGCCAGTTCCAGTTCATCTTTAAAGTTCGTGCAATATTCCTTGAACTGGCCATCTGCACGATATTGGTGAACGATTAGCTCCAACTCCAGTTCTTCAAGCAACCTTTGCAATAGCTCTCTCTCCCGGGCGTCAAGAGGAGCAAAAACTTCTGCACCGTCAAAACCGGCATCTTTAATTTTACGGAGCATGTCTTCCAAACCCAGGTGGTCCAGACCCCACCAGGCACAATAATATTTTATATCAATTATTCCTTTAGTTGTTAGATTTCTTTTATAACCTGGAATAGATCAGCGGATTCTGATGATCATCATTCAACAGATCGCCCACCTTGAGTCGTGCAATATATTCATCATCCAGGATATTTTGCTGCCCGTTGAATACACTTCCGTCAGGCATATAAGCACAGGTCATGGCCCTGCGAAGTCCGGGGGTCATATTGGCATGCGCACCATGGATGCACAAGCCGTTGTGAAAGGAGCAACTCCCCGCTTTCATGATGGCCGGAACAGAAGGAGATTGTTTGAATTGCGGATAGAAATCAAACACAGCATCCATATTTTTTGTAATACCGGGATTTTCGAAAGTCGTCTTCTTATGGGATCCGGGAATGAAGAACAAACAGCCATTTTCCAGGGTTGCATCATCCAGCGCAACCCAGATGGAGAGGGCTTCCCTGTGATCAAAGGACCAGAAAGGAGTATCAAGGTGCCATGCGGTAGGGTTGGCCCAAGGCTGTTTGGTAAGCGTCTGGTCATGCCAGATCCTGATGCCATCCTGACCGGAAAGTTGAGCAGCCATTTGACCGATTCGTTCATCCAGCATGATTTTTTTCATCCTTTCACTGGTTTGCCAGAGATTGACTAGCTGATCAAATACTTTTCCATAATAATCTGCATCCTCATTGATACCGTCGTTCTCACCTGTCTTGATGTCCTGATCAGGGAATTTCCTTCCATGTCTTTCATGAACAGCTTCTTTTACTGCCTCACGCCATTCTTTGAGTTCATCTGAAGATAGAAAATCTTCGATAATGACAAATCCATTCTTCTGATACGACCGGACCTGATCTTCAGTTATTTGATTTTTCATGAAATCTTGTTTAATAATCATTTATTTAACCCGTTGCCTTGGCCTGAGTCCACCAGCTATTGTAACAGTTGTGGTGCTGTTTTTGTTAAAACTTTTTCCCATTGAAATAAAGAACTCAAACAGAATCAGACCTGGTGAACTCAGACCTTTGATTGAGTTCCGTAAAGATTATCCCATGAGTAAATCCATGCTCCTGTACCGTGGAACTGAACGCGTGTTGATTTGCATGGTGTTGAATTGATGTTCAATCCCCATAGAGATTTCATTTAAGTGCCGATTTAGAAAGATTAAAAATAAGAAATAAAAAAAGGCCTCTCCTTGCCGGATTAGTAGATATAATTGATATTTACGTACACATTTCCTTCCATCCTCCTGTTGACCGGAATTTTCATTCCGCAACTACATTTGAATTATTCGTTGGACTTACTCATTATGCGGGTATTGATAAGTAAAGCATTACTCACACGTGATCTTTGAGTGGTATTCTTGAAAACCTGAAGAAGTAAGTAATGAATATAAATGCAACAAACATGCGACACAAACGGTTAAAACTCAGCGCTGTTCTCTTGTTAGGGTTCGGGCTTGTGGGATTGAATGCCCAATTGATGTTTGTTTGGGAAAATGATGGTGCTAAAACCAGCTACACCCTGTTCGATATAAAGAAGATAGATTTTTCATCGGGTAACATCATGGTGGCTACATTCGATGGTTATTCCAGTAGTTACGTTCTTTCCGATCTTCGCAGCCTGAATTTCAACGAAGTAACTTCAGTGGATCAGAATCCGCTTCCAATGCAAGCAACAGGAAGAATCAACCTGTTTCCCAACCCTGTTATTGATGTGATGAACATACAATCTACATCCACATTAAATTCAAAGGGTGTGATTGAAATCATTTCAATGGAAGGGAGTGTGGTCTTCAGCCAGGCAATAGATCCCACCAGTGATGTTTATCAGGTAAATATATCAGGCCTGGTCAAAGGAATATATGTTTGCAGACTATCCAACGGATTGGCTGTTGAAACCATCAGATTTGCTAAACAATAGAGAAAACAACACGATGAAAAGAATAGGTTTATCACTAACAGCCATGGTTATATCCATAGGTATAATTACTGCTCAGAATGACACCATGTATATCATGAAGTCTGGCCAGATAATAGGGAAATACAATACTTCAGAGATTGATAGTATTGTTTTCTACCCTCCGAAGGCAGCAGGGGGCACGGTATCCGATTTTGACGGAAATATTTACAATACAGTAACCATTGGTACGCAGACCTGGATGGCAGAGAACCTGAAAACTACACATTATTCTGACGGTACTGCTATACCCAGCGTTTCAGGCGATGCTAATTGGGCTGAAGTAAATACTTCCGACCAGGCATATTGTTGGTATGACGATGATAGTTTAAAGAACTCGAGCATTTATGGAGCATTATACACATGGCCGGCAGCTATGAAAGGAAGTGCGGGTAGTGATGCAGATCCCAGTGGAATACAAGGCGTATGTCCCGACGGCTGGCATTTGCCAAGCGATTCTGAATGGTCAACAATGAGACACTACATGATAACACATGGATTCAATTATGATGGTACATTCACCGGCGATAAAATTGGCAAATCTCTTGCAGCTCCCACCGAATGGCGTTTTTCATCCGGTGCTGGCACAGTAGGGAATACCGACTACCCAGCATACCAGAACAAATCTGGTTTCTCAGCACTCCCTGGTGGCTACCGGGATGAATGGGGCGCTTTTTTCTTCATTGGAAATGAAGGTTTCTGGTGGTCGACCACTGAGTACAGCCCTTTAAACGCATGGTTCCGATCCCTGGCTTTCTACAGCCTCGATCTGTACCGACTCCCTCCTGCTTGTTTCTATAAGGATCTTGGTTTTTCTGTTCGTTGTATTAGTAATTGATCGGCTGAAATGACAAATCCATTAACTATTTAATCAACAGCATCTTCCTGGTAAACCTTTTCTCTTCTGCTGACAGGCTTATCAAATAATAGCCGCTTGCCAGACCCGGATCTTTTCCGTTGAGAGCATCCCATTCCACCTTATATGTCCCGGCTGATTGTACTTCATTAACCAGGTCAGCTATTTTTTTACCAAAGATGTCAAATACCTCTAAACAGATACTTGAAGTTTTAGGAAGAGAATAACTAATGGTTGTTGAATGTCGAACAGGATTTGGATAATTCTGAAACAAATGATAACTATCCGGCAGGTCGTCAATTTCATTGTTTATGGAGGAAATAACGTTCGATATTTTAATTTCAGCTATTTGACAATAAAAGTTACCATATGAATCAGCACTCAGCTTCGTTGCGTATAACCTGACATATTGAGTGGTAACACTGCTGTCAAATGTAAATTTCTGATCCAGGGTATCAGAACAAGGGTAATTTGTATAGGATTGCCCGCTTATATCCGTCCAGTTGATGCCATCTGAACTGTACTGAAATTTAAAATCAACCGGAAAACACATCGGTGAACCCTCAACAGCGCGAGGCGTCAGAACTACCTGGGATACTTCCTTTGCTTTAACCTGATTCAGATAGATCCATTCTGTGTGATCAGCAGTACCTGCATGCCCGGATGAGGACCAGAAGGTGAATGGATCTTCATCTGTGGCATTTGTAGCTCCCAGAACCGCCAGTGCTTCAGTAGATGCGACCACAAGTTTGACCGGTTCGGCTTCTGATTGATACTGTTGCATATAGACAGAAAAATCCAGGAATGAAGGAGTCCCGTATCCATACCAAAGCTGGTAGGTGCTATCACTGGTCCATAAAACGAATGGCGTAGTGGTGGTCATATCATCATACTGCTGGATGGGATTATGGGCACTTTCCTGCCAATCGACACCGTCTTCAGAATACATCTTGCATGTATTGAAGTTACCTTCATTGCTGGATGTTAACGACGAACCGTTATAAAACATCCACCACCTCCCGTCCTGAGACCTTGATACATCCGGGTTTGCCCTGAGTCCACCTGATGTTGTAACAGTGATGGTACTGTTTTTGTCAAATTCCAACCCATTGTTGGTTAAAGTGGTCCTGTAAATTCTGCCATCCGGATGATTGTTATGAAAGTAGAGAAACACCTCACTGGCAAGAGAATCAAAGGAGTATGCAGAGGGTGACCAGGCCCCATCCGTATCGATTCCATTGTCTGCCCCTATGAGAACACCATGATGGGTCCAGTCTATTCCATCAATACTTGTGGAAACAGCTACGTAATTAGTAGGGTCTCCCAGTCCACTCGGGTAATAGGTGTAATACATCTGATAGTAATGCCTGGAGTTTGAAGAATCCCACAATCTTATTACCGAGGGGTCATTGACCTGCACATTTTCGATGACAAAGGCCGAAACAGGGGTACTCCATGTAGTACCGTTGTCTTCAGAACATGAGTAGTACATCCTGTCCCATGGCAGATCGGATTCTGTCATCCAGCCGGCAAACCACTGTTTCCAAATGGAGTCCTCTTTTACAATGGTTGTGGAGTAAATATCATACCCTTTAAACACTTCCATGGCCGGTGAGACAGATTGGTCTGCCCTGACAACTGTTGCTGAGAACAAAATATAAAAAACGAGGGTTGCAGCAATTGGTTTCATGATGTTATTTGTTTCTGAACATCGCTTTTATATCCCGATAATGCTTCTGGTCATTTCCACCCATTTCGATATTCTATGCATGTCGCCATCAATATCATAAACATCCCTCACAACTATCTCTAAAGAGCCATCTTTAGTGGCATTAAAAGTATCCTGCATATCTTTTTTAAGACGATCCCAATCAGGGCTTTTTCCACTCATAAAGGCAGGAGTAGGTTTGCGGCAATACACATAATCATTCCCCAGTATTTCACCTGTCTTATATAAATCGTTCCACCCTGAGATTGAAACGGTTCTTAAATTAGGCAGGGCTTTTGAAATATTTTCAAATCTGTCATCTATCGCTTCACAACAGCCATAGTAACTCAAGCCGAACATATTTGCGACTTCAGCTATATAGGGGAGGTATACTTCATCAAACATCCGGGGAGAAACGCTTGTTGTTTCTTGTGATTCCGGCCAAACCCACAGATCCTTAAATTCCACCTCGTCTTTTGAACCGGGTACGGGCAGATCTGACACATAGCCATAACTGGAAGGGCCGGCAAGCTGATTATCTGTATTCAGTACCAGGAGACCCTCTTCTTTTAACCAACGATAGAATTTGATCTTGTCATCACGAAGATATCTTAGAATTTGATGCAAATCATCAGGGTATTCAATGGGCCACAACATCATGTTTTCATACCCAATGAGCTTAAACAGGTCCATGGTTATACCAATAAAATTGTTCCCTGTAAAGGGAGTAAAACCTGTATCAGTGAAAAAGTTGTCATAATTCCCAACCACCACCGGCAGGATATCACCAAAAATATCTTCAAGTTTTGCTTTTAAAAAGAGAGGCTCTTCCCGATCAACCGAAAATGTTCGGGGTTTTAGTTTGAAGAGATCGTCAGGAGTTTTTATGGGAAAATTTGAAAGATAAGCCATCGAATTTTCAGCATGATGTTCTATGATTTTGACACCATGGTCCGACTTGCTCACCTTCCAGGCCAGTCTGAAATAGGGTTCAATAACCAAATCATCATTTACTGTTTCATGCTGTCGAATCGAATACAGCATGGTTCGTTCAACATTTTTTAGCAGCTCGTCTTTGCAAAACAGGTCTTCCTCTGTGATAAAACCAGCCACAGATAATGTTTCAAAAAGGATCACCGGACGCTTCGGTTGTAAATCGTGAACAGATTTCCAGGCACTCTTTTTTTCTTGCATATCATCGCTTAAGGCGATTTCCATCCAGCGTTTTGCTATATCACGCCTTCTGGACCGGTCTTTTGCGTTGATTGTCTTTGAAAGATTGCTCTTTTGATCCTCATGAATATTGCTGTATTTCATAACGTGGGACTCATGTTATTTTACTTTGATTTCCTGCCGCATATACCGGATTTCGTCATAGAACCAGTTGTAATCGTTCTCCTTGAAAAAGGGATACCTGCCCTCTTCCCATCGCCATCCCACCTGGGTGGTATAGAAAAGATAGAGCCACTGTTTCCCTTCCCGGTTACAAACCAGTGCCTGGGGCACATGGTTGGCATCCACACCGGGATCGGGATCGATATAATACTGCTTTTCCCAATGGAGTCCATCCTTTGAGGTAGCCATCTTCAATTGCCTTAGCTGCCATCCACTCACCTCCTGTCCCTCCGGAGCGGTGGCTTTGGTGTAACCTGGTGCATCCGAGAAGCTGACATAGCAGTCTCCGACTTTAACGACCTCTGGATTTGGCCATCCCTTCATCAAAGGTTCGTCGGGCGAGTGTACGAATGAAAATTCACCCTCGCGGAAGTCTCCTTGATTTTCTGCCAGTCCAACAATACTTCCCAGACCCATGGCCATGTTCCGGTAATCAAAATAGAGCTTCCATTTGTTTCCCTCATCATCCCATAACAGGCATGGACGGTGGAAATCACCAATGCGGTCAGGGGCAGGGTCGGGTGGGTATTTTGTGTCAGATTCTCCAAGCATAAGGGGTTTTTCTGTTTTGTTCCAGTTAATCCCATCGGTTGAAGTAGCACCCATCACACACTGAATCATTTTAGCCGGATACCCTTCGATTTCCATATTGGAGAATGTGGGAGGGAGGATGGGTTTATCACTATCCGGGTCGGTAAAAGCAAAGGAGGTGGCGCTGTAAGCCATGTAGCATACTCCATCCTTATATACAACAGAAGGGTCGCCGGTATGGAATGTTTCGTAGTAATCTTCCGGATCATCTGATGAATAGAGAACAGATACCCATTTGTTGTTAGTGCCATCTGCATCCCAGCTGCCATCCTTGCAATAGACCTCCCATGTATTAAGGTCCCTGCCCCGGGCAAAATAGATGGCATCTGCACCTGCCTGTCCAGGATTGGCAATCTCTGTAACCCACCCGAAAAACCACATGCGATAGGGGAATTCCGGGTCGGGGACCTCCACCACGCAAGGTTGGTAGGCATGCATGAAACCCTTAAAAGCTGGCTGATGATATCTTTCCCATCCATCCAAAGGGAATTGGGCGCATTTTTCCGGTGTGAGTTTTTCACCTTCTTGCCGGCTTGTTTTTTTTGCACCTGACTGACACTGGGTGAGCGATAAAATGATGGTTGCGAGAAAAACAGAGCCAATCAGGGAAAACGTCAATTTTTTCATAGTTAATTGGTTTGGATGTATATTAGTGTTTTATTGTTGATTGGTTGATCTCTTGTCTCATATACCTGATCTGGTCATAGAACCAATTGTAATCACCGGCCCCGAACAGGGGATAATCAATCTTTCCTTGTCTCCAACCGACCTGGGTGGAATAGAAAAGATATAACCACAATTTT
>SDBT01005747.1_pt1 | contig 20735 bp, 17 predicted proteins | sample 2277101 | NCBI WGS metagenome assembly SDBT01 (sample SAMN10404973, study PRJNA504765) | marine sediment metagenome | isolation source: marine sediment core GS10_PC15, 103 cmbsf | place: Arctic Ocean: Southern Knipovich Ridge | collected 2010 | reverse complement strand
GCTGATGAACTACACCGACAGCCCGGCGCAGTTCGCCGAGCGGATCGACCCCTGGCTGGTCGGTGAGCCGACCGTCCCCGTGGTTCCGGGCTTGTGGTTTGGCCGCCACCCGGACGCGTCGGTGGAACAGGCCACCCAAGCCGTGCAGGAGCAGATCGAGATTGCGCGCGAGAAAACCGGGAACTTCTGCGTCTTCGCGTACTCGTAGCTGTTCGATTCGGTTGATCAGGAACTCGCGCGGCAAAACGAGAAGCAGAAGAGCACGCGCCAAATTCGCCGTGAAATCCTGTTGCCGTATCTCAATAGGCTGGTCGAGGGGGGTTAGGAGTCCGGTGCACAAGCCATGTAGCGGCCTGCGGCTCGCAGGCCGTTGGCGCGGAATGGCGGTCACAGCGTTCCACGGCCGGCGAGCCGCCGGCCGCTACGACGCTGCTCGTCGAGATTGACTTCTGCAACGGACTGTTAGAATAGGGACGTGATGGATCCCAAACCACGGCCAAATCATCGAATGTATCTCGACGTGCTTCGGCGCATGTCGCCCAAGGCTCGTCTAATGAAGGCCTTCGAGCTTTCCGAGTTCACGAAGACCCTGTTCCTGAAGGGCCTGCGCCGGCGGTTTCCCGACGTGAGCGAGACCGAGCTCAGGCAGATCATGCTGAAACGGTTGGCGCGATGTCACAACAGGAACTACTGAAGCGCCTCGCGCTTGTGCTGGATGCCGCGCAGGTCGAGTACATGCTCACCGGCTCGATCGTATCGAGTCTGCAGGGTGAGCCCAGATCGACGCACGACATCGATGTGGTCGTGTCCCTTCCCGCCAATTGCATAAGCACGCTGGCTCGCGCGTTTCCACCACCCGAATCTACCTGGACGAGGCGGATGCCGCCTCGGCGATCGACTCAGGTGGTATGTTCAACCTGCTGGACGTTCGCGAAGGGGAGAAGGTGGACTTCTGGGTTCTTACGGACGAACCATTTGACCAGATGCGGTTCTCGCGGAGATACACGCAGGATTTGGGCGCAGTGCGAATCAGCGTTTCACAGCCGGAAGACACGATTCTCATGAAGCTGAAATGGGCGAAGATGTCCGGCGGGAGCGAGAAGCAACTCACTGACGCCTTGCGAGTCTACGAAGTGCAATTCGGCCAACTGGACATCGACTACTTGCAGCATTGGGCCGGGGAGCTGGACATAGCCGACTTGTTGGCGCGGTTGAAAGCCGAGGCGGAATTCCCGTGAGAAACTGGACGGTTCGCTCGGGTACCACGCAATCCCGCGGCAGTGGCGGACCGCTCCAGCCCGCGTTGCGGTGCGGAGAAGAGTTGCGTGCGAGGCCACACGTCAGCGACGGCCGATCGTGAGCCGTTGCGGCCGCGAGCGTTGGCGGCGCGCCGGGCGCACCACCGCGCAATGCTGGGGCTCGCGCCGATGAGCAACCAGCGTGCCGCACAACGCATCCAGGAGGAGCAACAGCAGCGCGGCTTCGGGCAGTTGTGGGCTGGTTGAAAACATCGGCGTAACTCCATTTCACTGGGCGGCAAACAGAAACCGCCCGTCCACTTACTTTGACGCCCCAGCCGGTGCGTTTATTCACGGCATCAGACAGAGGCCCGTGGAGACTCGTGGGACAGTTGGTGAGCGCGGCGCGCGTATAGGTTTCCACGGCTCCCAATGCCGCGTGAACGCGATACCAGCCCCAGTCGCTGCAAGTTATCGGGCTCTTGGATGCGAGAGCGACGCCGCGCGCGCTCCACGCTTGAACCGCCACCCGCGTATGAAGTACACTTAGTTAGACAGTCTACGGGGCAACTGTGCGCAGCCATCGCCAGGGGAACGGAGCGGCGAGCCGCGTACGCACGGAGTCGTTTATTCGGCTCAGGCTTACCTTGCAGGGATAGGGCAACATGCGACGATTAACCAGGTTTTACCCGGCGGCTCTTCTTGTCAGCGCGATTGTGCTTGCCAGCGCCAACTCAGCCGTGGGAGAGTCGGGGGTCCTCGAGACCCGGCGGGCCTTGGCAGCCGTGTACGCCGACCAACGCTTGCCCGTCGGCTCGCCGGCAGCGGCCGAGGCGATCGCACTTATTGTCGCGCGGGCGTCGGAGCTGCAGAACGAAGCCGGGCAGTGGCTGCTGCCGCCGGGCACCAGCGTCGACCGGGTGCAATGGGTCGACAGCGTGGTCGAGATCGACCTGACCGTGCCCGCGACTTCTGACCGGGCGGAAGCTGACCCCACGTTGGGAGATTGGCAACTCTCGCCGCTCGACCAGGAGACCGTTTCCCACGGCCTGGGCAGCCCCTTCGCGGACGACCCCGCCTTTGGCGGCACGCGCACGCGCGTTCGCGCCGGGCAGGGTCAGCCCTATGGAACGCTCGAGCTGTTCCTGCTGCGTCCGAACCTGCCGGACTACGCCGGCGCATCTGAACCGGCCGAACAGCCCGAGTCGATCGACCGACCGAAGGATGGCGGCGCCACGACCGACCGGGGTGGTCCGACGGTCCAGGCCGGTCGGCAGCCGATCGGGGCGCTTACCGGCGTCACTGTGTACGCATCGGCCGGCCACGGCTGGACCGCGGAGTATTACACGAATGGCCAGTGGGACCTGCAGCGTCCGGTGCTGCTGAACATGGCCGAGGACTACGGCAACATCGATCAGTTGAACTACTTCGTGCATTACGCCTTCAACGCCGGCGCCACCGTGATTCCCTTTCGCCCAGTGGGCTGGCAACAGATCGAGATCGTGCTGGACAATGACGACCCCGGCGTGACGTTTGCCGGAGCCTGGACCGACGGCATCAGCGGCAAGTACTACGAGAACGGAGAGACCGTGTCCGGGATCGTGTACAAGTGGATCTCGGCCGACACGGTCGAGACCGCCACCGCCCGCTACACGCCCGCGGTCACGACCACCGATTTCTACCCGGTGTACTGTTTCACCGTCGCCGGCACCAACCGCACTGTGCAAACCTATCGCGTGAGTCACAGCGGCGGCCTCTCCGAGATTACGATCGACCATCGTGAGACCGGAAACGGTTGGATCTGGCTGGGCAACTACTACCTCGAGGCCGGCGGGGACAACTACGTCGAAATCACCAATGAGTCAACCGAAACCGGTGCGATCATCGCCGATGCCGTCCGGTGGGGCGGGGGCTATGGCGATATCGTCCGTCCCGGTCCCAACAGCATCAGCGGCTATCCACGCGACCAGGAGGCGCAGCGCTACTGGGCCCACGGTGAACTCGGCAACAATGCCGTCGGCTTCGACTCCGACATCTGGAACGGCGGCGGCAGCGACGGGGGCGACAACGTCCGCACCGGCGGCAAATGGGCGCGTGAAATGAACCAGGTCCCCGCCGGCGGCATCCTCGAAGACCGCTGGAAACGCGTACACCTGGAGTTCCACACCAATGCATCCGGCGGTGGAGCCCGCGGACAGCTCTGCCTGATAACCGATTTGGGAGCCACCACCTATCAGGTGGAATATGCCAACATCTTGTCCGACGAGGTCGACGCCGACATGCTCGTTCTGGACGGGGAGTTTGAGCACAACTGGGTGGATCGCGCGGGTGCGACCTACACCAGCTCGTACGGCGCAATCGCCACCGGCGCCAACAGCGATGAGTTCGACGCCACCATCGTCGAGCTGGCGTTCCACGATAACCCGCTGGATACAGAGCTGTTGCGCGACGACCGGGTGCGCTCGGCGATGGCGCGGGCCTGCGTGCACGGGATCATCCGCTTTCTGAACACCCTGCCCGGCAGCCAAGTGGCCTTGGATTTCGCGCCGGATACCCCCCGCCGCGTCCGGGCCGAGGTCGCCGGCAACGGCGACGTGGTAGTCTCCTGGGAACCGCCGCTCTCGGACGGCGCCCGCGGTGATCCGGCCAGCGGGTACGTCGTCTACCAGTCCCCCAACGGCTATGGCTTCGGCGACCCGATCGTCCTGGGCGACGTGCTTTCCACGACGATTCCCGATCTGCCGGTCGGCGAGACGCGCTACTTCCGCGTCGCCGCCACCAACGACGGCGGCGAGTCGATGCCCTCGGAAGTGCTGGCGGTCCGCAAGTCGGCGACCGTGGCCGAGAAGCTGCTGATCGTCAACGGCTTCGATCGCCTGCGCCGCCAGATCAACCCGATCCAGACCTTCACGCAGCCGCCGGCCTACGCCGGCCAGTGGATTGAACGGCAGCAGTGGCGTGAGAGCAATTCGTTCGACTACGTCGTGCAACACGCCGAGGCGCTGGCCGTGGGCGACTACGGCTTCGAATCCTGCTGCAACGAGGCGGCGGCCGACAGCTACGTGCAGTTGGACGATTACGACATCGTCGTGTGGATCGCGGGCACCGAGAGCACCGAGGACGACACCTTGACCGGCAACGAACAGAACAAGCTCACCGATTTCCTGTTCGGCGGAAAGGCGTTGCTCATCAGCGGATCGGAACTCGGCTACGACCTGATCGCCCAGAACGGCGGCGCGAGCTTCATGCAGGACACCCTTCAGGCGGGCTACTCCGCCGACGATGCCGACACCTTTACCGTGACCGGCGTACCCGGCGGGTGTCTGGAAGATCTGGGCCCGTTCGACTTTGATCCGGCCAACGGAGCCTGCTACGAGGTCCGCTCGCCGGATGTATTGCTAACCGGTGATATTTCCGGAGCCTGCCTCGACTATGTCGGCGGCACCGGCGGTATCGCGGCCGTGCAGTTCGGCAACGGCATCTACAACGCGGTCACCTTCGGCTTCCCCTTCGAGACGATCAGCTCGCCGACCACGCGTGCCGCGGTGATGACGCGCGTGATGGACTTCCTGAGGAGCGAGCACGCACCGCTGATGTTCAACTATGACCGGGATTACGACGTGGACCTGACCGACTTCGGATACCTCTTGTGGTGCTTCCAGGGGCCGGATAACCAGTACCCCGAAGACCATATTTGCGTGGACGTCGCCGGCGAAGAAGACCTCGACATCGACCTCGAGGACTACAGCGTCATGCAGCAGAGCTTCACCGGGCCGCAGTAATCGCCGACCCGCGGCGCGACATTCGATTGGAGACACAGACCATGTCCAAAACGTGTTCCGTGCTGGCGATCGGCCTGGCCGTCGGCGTTGCCCTGGCCCAGCCGTTGCAACGCCAAGCCAACCAAGCCGGGACGATCTACCGCGGCGCGCTGGCCGGGCAGGATTGGGGCCGACCGCTGGCCGCGGGCGACCTGGACGGCGACGGCTGCGACGAAATCATCGTCGGCGCGTCGAAGTCCTGGGGCGGCGTTCTGAGTCACGTGTACGTGCTGCGCGGCGGCCCCGGGACCCACGGGCTGGGCACCATCGATCTATCAACCGCCAGGATCGATCAGGTCATTCTCGACGCCACGCTCGATGACAACCTCGGCTCGTCGATCGCGACCGGTGATTTCAACGGCGACAACATCGACGATCTCCTGATCTGCGCCTCCACGGCAGGGTACTCCGGCGTCGAAGGCCGCGGCATTGCATACCTCATCTTCGGCGGGCCAGATTTCTTCGATAGCGCCATTCGAGATCTAAGCGAGAATAGCAACTGGGACATGCGCATCCTTGGCCCGGTCGCGGGCGGCGACATGGGCGGCCGCAACCTGTTCGGCGGGCTCGATGCCCACGGTGCCGCCATCGGGCGAATCAACGACGACACCTACGGCGACGTCGTCCTGGGCGTTCACCTGGCCAACGGCGGAGGCAGCCAATCGGGCCGGGTCTATGTCATGTTCGGCGGCCCGTTTCCCAGCGGGTACACGTTCAACCTGGCACTGTCGAGTAGCTACGACGTGCGCATCGACGGCGCGGGCAGCTACGACGAGCTGGGTACGGTGGTTCTAACCGGGGATCTGACCGGCGACGGCATCGACGAGCTGATCCTGCCGAACGAGTACGCCAGTCAGGGCCTGTTCACTTCCGAGGGAGCGGTCCACATCTTCCGCGGCAGGTCATCGTGGCAGAGCTTGTACAGCCTGGCCGGCCAGCCGGCCGACGTCACGCTGCTCGGCTGGCGGGAGGACGACCTGCTCGGATCCGCCGCCGCCGTGGGCGACTTCAACAACGATGGCCTGGCTGACCTGGCCGCCTCGGCTCCCGGAGCAGACGCCGGTGCTCACAACGACCAGATCGGCGACGGCTTCGTCTACGGGCTGCTCGGCTCGGCCGCCTATCAGACCGGCACGTACACCATCGATTACGCCACCGCCACGCCCGACTTCCTCCTGATCGGCGAGTTCCAGGAGAACCTGGGCGCGGAGGTCTCCGCCGGTGACTTCAACGGCGACGGCATCGACGACATCGCCGCATCAGAACGCTTCGGCGGCCCGGCGACCAACGGCGTGGTCGAAGTCTTGTTCGGACGCGACTTCGAGATCGGTGCCACCTTCACCGCCAACGTCGATACCGACCTGCACATCCTGGGCGCCCCGCAAGACCGCATCGGCTTCGCCCTGGCAACCTCGAACGTCAACGGCGACACCCTGGACGAAATCCTCTTCGGCACACCCTTCAACAACGCCAACCACGGCACGGCGTACGTCTTCACGCACGTCAGCGGCGACGCCGACCACGACGCCGACCACGACCTGCTCGACTTCGCGGCGTTTCAGAATTGCTTCACCGGCGAGTCCGCCGGCCCATTAGCCGGACCATGCGTACTCTTCGATTTCGACCTCGACGAAGACATAGACTTCGCTGACTTCGTCGAGTTTGAGTCGCTCCTGGCCGGCCCGTCAGAAGAAAGTCCCTGATCCCTTATAACCGCAAACGCCGGCCGAAATCTGGGTCAACGTCGGCGACCCGGCGCCGTACCCCGTCGAGTTGGCCAAGCGGCTGATTCGGATGTTCAGCTTCGTCGGAGACACCGTCCTCGATCCATTCATGGGCACGGGTACGACCACCCTGGCGGCGCCCAAGTCCGGCCGCAATAGCATCGGCGTCGAGATCGACCCCGCGTACCACAAGGCTGCGTGCCACCGCGTCAAGTCGGAAGCCGTCGACATGTTCAGCAAGACCGAGGTCAACGTGATTCTCCCGGATGGTCATGATGCAAACCCTTGAGCGTCGGATCACGGCATTGGGTCAGTTGCCCCCAAGCGCCTTCGATCACCTTCCCTGCCTCGCTGATCAGGGGAACGAAACACGCCGGGGCGAATTCAGCCATACGATTATGGAACACGCAGGGTGAGTTGGCGTCGACCGCCCTTGCGCGTATAGTGTGGTGTATGCCGTCTTCACCGGCCCGCATTTGTGCCGCCACGTGGATTCGCCGGAAGACGTGGCCAAAACCTTCGCAGACATCCCGCGGAACGGTTTCGATCGTCGACCTGTTCTGCGGCTGCGGCGGGCTAACGCTCGGCGCCTGGGAAGCCGCGCGTGTCAACAAGAGAAGACTGAAGGTCAAACTCGCGATTGACACCTCCGATTATGCGCTGGCCGTGTACCGAGCGAACTTCGGTGTCTCGAAGACAACGGCTCGGGAGATCGATATCCGCGAAGTGTTCCCGGGGCAACTGGGATCACGTCCGCAAGCTGTCGAACGAACAGCAGTTCGCAAGGCCGGCAAGGTCGACATCCTGGTTGCCGGTCCCCCGTGCCAGGGGCATTCGGACCTGAACAACCACACCCGGCGGAAAGACCCGAGAAACGACCTCTACCTGCGGGCCGTCCGCGCGGCCGAGTTGCTCGAGCCCCGCATCGTACTCATCGAAAACGTGGGTCCGGTCATTCACGATCACTCGAACGTCGTGGCACGCAGCGTCAAGATGCTGCAATCGATCGGATACGCGGTCGCTACGCGGTTTGTCCGGGCTTCGACGCTCGGTCTGCCCCAGCGCCGCAAGCGCCACATCCTCCTCGCCGTGCGAGATGCCGACTATGACGTGGCCGACGCTTTCCCGACTGATTTTCAGGAGCCCGTGGCCATTTCGGATTACCTCGTCGACATTCAGGACGAGTCGGAACATCGAACCGAGATGTATTACACGCCATCTCGCATGACGCCGCGCAATCGCAAGCGTGTCGAGTATCTCTTCAAGCACGATGTCTACGACTTGCCGAACAAGCAGCGCCCGCCGTGTCATGAGAACGGCCACAGCTACATCTCCATGTACGGCCGCCTGCGTTGGAACCAGCCCGCTCAGACGATCACGACCGGCTTCGGCTGCATGGGCCAGGGCCGATTCGTCCACCCGACGCGCCCGCGCGTCATCACGCCCCACGAAGCCGCGAGGCTCCAGGGTTTCCCGGATTTCTTCGATTTCTCGGCGGCAAGAACACGGCGATCGTTGCAGGACTTGATTGGGAATGCCGTGCCGCCACCAATCGGGGCGCTGTTGGTCGCACGGCTTCTTGTGATGGCATTCTGAGCGATGAGAATGATGCACGCTGAAACCGGGAGCTACAAATGACAGCCGAACCCCCATACACGTTGACTCTCGACCTCAACGCCCTACATCATCTGGGGCTCAACCTCTATAGCAACGTCCCCGCGGTACTCTCCGAGGTCGTCGCCAACGCTTGGGATGCTGACGCCACGACAGTGGACATCAAGATTGACACCAGTAAGCGGACGATCACGATCGCAGACGATGGCCACGGCATGACTCCCAAGGAAGCCAACGACTTCTACTTGACTGTGGGTTATCAGCGAAGACTGGATGAACGGTGCCGAACACCCAAGTACAAGCGTCAAGTGATGGGGCGAAAGGGCATCGGCAAACTGGCCCTCTTCTCAATTGCCGATACAATCGAAGTGCATAGCGTCAAGCGGGGCCGTGGGGGACGCACGATCAAAGCTGGCTTTGTGATGCGGCGTACCGACATTGAGAAGGCCATCGAACGGAAGGACGTCTACCATCCATCTGTCGTCGATCCGGGAAGAATACGCCACAAAAAGGGAACGAGAATCTTCCTTCGCAACCTCAAGAAGGGCTCGAAGTTGAAAGGTTCGCACCTTCGTTCCCGCCTCGCCCGGCGGTTCAGCGTCTTGGCGCCCCAATACAAGTTCTCTATCCGCATCAACGGCACCAAAGTCACGGTGAAGGACCGCAACTACCTCAAGCACATCCAGTACCTGTGGTTCCTGGGCGATGAACGAAAGGATTACCAGGGGATGTGCCCGCAGCTGGAGAAGAGCGAAGTTCTTTCTGGTGACGTCGATGATGCGCTGGGCTATCATGTGCGCGGATGGGTCGGTACATTTGATGAGCGGAAGAGCATAGAACCTGGCAACAACACGATCGTTGTGCTGGCGAGGGGTAAGCTGGTGCAGGAGGATCTGCTGAAAGACCTTTCTGAGGGAGGTATCTACACCAAGTACATTATCGGAGAGGTGGACGCAGATTTTCTCGATATTGACGACGCCGATGACATTCTCACGAGCGACCGCCAACGCCTCAAGGAAGACGACCCCCGGCTCGCGAAACTCCGCGAATACATGCAACGGACGGTGCTGAAGCACATTGAGAGCAAATGGACCGATTGGCGCACCGATCAGGCTGAAGGAAGAGCCCGCAAGAACCAAGCCCTCGATGAGTGGTTCCTGACGCTCAAAGGTGACAAACGCAAGTACGCACGCAGCCTCTTCCAGAAGATAGAGACCTTGCGGATTCCGGATGAGGCTGCCAAACGAGAACTGTACAAGCATGCCGTTCTGGCCTTCGAGAAACTGGTGCTCAAGGATAACCTGAGCCTGATCGAACGATTGAACCGCGATGAGGACTTTGAGCTATTAAAGCAGGCCTTTGTAGGCATAGACGAACTTGAGGCGTTTGAGTACTACCACATCGTCAAGGGGCGTCTTGACGTCCTCAAGAAGCTCACACGCGTGGCACCGATGGCAAAAGAGCGCGTCATTCAGGAGCACATCTTTGACCATCTGTGGCTATTGGATCCTTCCTGGGAGAGAGCCAGCACAAACAGGAGGATGGAGCAGCGGGTAACCACGGAGTTCGGCAAAGTCACGGCAACCCTGAGCAAGGCGGAGAGAGAGGGACGCCTCGATGTTCGTTACAGAACTGCGGCAGGGAAACACATCATTGTAGAACTGAAGCGTTACAAGGTCACGGTTTCCGCGACTGACCTGATCGCCCAGGTGAGAAAATACCGCTCCGCGTTACAGAAATGTCTGGAGGCTAACTTCCCTGCCGATCGCCACTCAATTGAGATCATCTGCATCCTTGGGAATGCTCCCACGCCAAAGAGAGAACTCAGAGAGAATGAAGGCATGTTGAGTTCGATCGATGCAAGGTTCATTACGTACGACACCCTGATAAAGCAGACACAAGAAAGCTACGCTGAGTATCTCGCGAAAGAGGAGAAGGTGCAGAGGATTGTCCAACTTGTGGAGCGAATCTAGTCCGGCTTCGTTGCTTCCCGCACGAACCGAGTATGTAATTGCTATCCTGTAGGGCAACGAGTCGTGCCTGTTGGCCCTCGGAATCCACATGGCAGATGTCGTCAACCGACAGACCCGCAGCCGGATGATGGCGGCGGTTCCGCAGCGGGATTCGGCACCGGAGCTCATAGTCCGCCGACTGGCCCACCATATGGGCTACCGCTATCGACTGCACGTCCGGAGCTTGTCCGGTAGCCCGGACATCGTCTTTCCCCGACTACGGAAGGTGATCTTCGTTCATGGGTGCTTCTGGCATCGGCATCGCTGCAAGCGAGCGACGACACCGGCGACTCGTCGGCGTTTCTGGCTCACGAAGTTCGAACAGAACAAGGCGAGGGATCGTCGGAATCTGCGCGATCTCCGGCTACAGGGCTGGGAGGTAATGATCGTCTGGGAATGCTGGACTCGTCGTCCCGATTGGCTGGCGAAACGCCTGCGCGTCTTCCTGGCGGGTTGAAGGCACCTCTGCGGCGTGTGGCACGGTCTAGCGTCGCGTCGGCCGGCTCCGGATCCACCGAGAACGCCGCCGCGACGCTAGGCCGTGGCGTCGCGATCGCCGGTGACCGTCCGGCAGATGGCACTGACGGTGTGCCACTGCTCTCGAGCAGTGCGACCTCGAAGGGTCCCCGAAGGGCACTGCTTGAAAGCAGTGGCACGAACCAAATCCTGAACCCTGAACCCTACGTCCGGCACGGAGACCGGACGCTAGGCCCTGAACCCCGAACCCTGCTGAAACTTGGCGATCTTGGCGCTCTTGGCGCCTTGGCGGTTCAATTCCGAACCCCGAACCCCAAACCGTCAATCGTCAATCAAAAACCGTCAATCGGCCCCAATCCCCACCACCCACCAACAACCCCCTTGCCTCCGTGCCTCCATCCCTTCGTGCCTCCTACAATTCCATGTCCCCGCCGGACAGGCTGCCATATGTACGCGCCCACCCTCGACCGCCGCCGCCAGCCTCAACCCCTCAATCCCTGTCTAGCCCGGCAAAGGTCCCATAACGAAGGTTCTCAATTAGGGCGCGCGCAAAGCGAGCACCTTGCGCACCTTCGCCTCAAACACTCACCCACCCGCTTTTATCGGAACCCTAAACCGCCAACCAGGCGTCGCGGACTTCAGCGGGCTGATGAGTTTACCAGCAGTCTTGTCCGTATTCGGCCAGCAGGAGCGATAGGTCGGCCAGATCGACGTCGCCGTCTCCGTCCAGATCGCCTGACGGCGCCGGCGGCTCGGGGCCTTCTCCGTAGTGGCCGAGCAGGGCAGCGAGGTCGGCGAGATCCACCCCGCCGTCCTGGTTCAGGTCGGCTAAGCATAGATCGGCGCGCAGCGCGGCGAGCTCCGCGAGCAGCGCGTCGTACGCGATCTGCTCGTTGCCGGAGAGCCCCCCCGATGCGAGCAGCAGGTCATCCGCCTCGAACGGATCGGCCTCGAGGTCATAGAACTCGAACACGCCAGCTTGTTGGATCAGTTTGTATTGCGCGTCGCGCAGCGCGTACGACCCATCCCGAGGATCGCCCGGGACGACTTCGGCGTAAGCGTATTGCCGCGGATGGGGCGCGGTTGCGTCCGTCAGGATCGACAGCAGGCTCACGCCGTCGATCGGGCGTGGTCCGCCACCCACGCTGACGCCCGCCAGGTCGGCGATGGTGGTGAACAGGTCCACGCCCGCGACCGGTTCGAGCACCTCACGCCCCGGCGCGTCGATGCCGGGCCCGCTGATGATCAGCGGAACGTGGATACCGCCTTCGTAGATCTCGCCCTTGCTCGAGGTATACGGCGGCTCGGTCACCTGAAGCGGCGTGCCGTTGTCGCCAATGAAGATGATGACCGTGTTCTCAACTTCAGACCCGAGCTGATCGATCAGGCGTCCGATCTCGGTGTCCATCGCTTCGATCATCGCCTTGTAACGCAGCGTGGGGCCGGCTCCCTCGAGATCGTAGCTGTGCAGGTCTTCGGGCGGAGGGTTAAACGGCGCGTGCGGCGCGTTGAACGCCATCGTACAGCACCACGGGCCCGGCTGTGCGCCAATCCAGGCCAGGGCGTCGTCGACGTTTTCCGTAGTGGCGTAGTTGTTGACCATCATGGTGACGCCGTTAACGGTCTTGCTCCAAGTGTAATAGTCGCACAGCCCGGCGCCGAGCATGCCGGCGTGATGGTCCCAGCCCGCCGTGCGCGGAGCGTCATCTCCCCCGAGCCAGCGGGCGTTGCCCAGGTGCCACTTGCCGAACAGCCCACTGGTGTATTCGGCGTCGGACAGCACCTCGGGCAGGACCAACTCCTGGCGGGGAAGTCCCCCATCCCAACCCACCACATACCTGACGCCGGTGCGCAGTCCATAGCGCCCCGTGTACAGGCAAGCCCGCGTCGGGCTGCACACTGGCGCAACCCAAGCGTTGCGGAACAGCACGCCGTTTGCCGCGAGAGCGTCAATGTTCGGCGTAGGTGGTGGATCGCCGGGTACGGCGTTGGGACCGGTCGTGTACACGCCGATGTTCGCGACGCCCAGGTCGTCGCCGATGATCTGGAGGATGTTCGGAGGGCCATCAGCGCCGGCCGCACCGCCCAGCGAGCCCAGCCCGAGCCCCAGCACACTCGCCCCAGCCTTGAAGGTCCTGGTCTTCATATGGTCTCCCTCCCAGGAGATGCTCACCCCCCCCATGGGCAAGACGCACAGAGCGAAGGAGTATTCGCGCGGCGATCGTGAGAATTGGCGTGCCGATCACGCCACAGCCGCTCCGTAGGAAGTGTCCTTCGCGCCATCATCCCTGCGAACGCAGGGAGCAATGATCTCGCCACGAGGTCAAACGCCCCACTCTCGTGGAGCCGGAGTCCTCGTTGCTGCTTCTCTGAATGATACCCGAAGAGGCCTCTTCTGGAGAGCCTTTTTGCCCCCCTACCTCTCACCTTGGTCGGCGGGTGGCACTGACGGTGTGCCACTGCTCTTGAGCAGTGCGACCTCGAAAGGTCCCCGAAGGGCACTGCTTGAAAGCAGTGGCACACACTGAACCCTGAACCCTCCGTCTCTGATTCGCGGGCGTGTGGTACTGGGGAAAAGGGGGGGGCAAGGGGGCAAAATGAGTCAGAAACCTTGCTGAGATCGCTCTGCGCGGGCGGCCGCGTGGTCGCAGAACTGACTCCAAGCCGAGCGGCACGTGCTCGTCAGATATGAGGCCCCGCGCGGTGCCCGCCCTCATTTGTCAACGGCCTCCGTGCCCCCTTCTGCGCTTCACGGTCCCTTATTGCCGCGGCGGGCCTTGATCTCCTTCGCCGAGGCTTGCAGAGCCTGCTCGACCAGTTCGATCTGCTCGGCCGAGATGCGTTTGGCGGTTTTCTTCAGGACGTCGATAAAGTGAGCGATTTCGTGGGGTTCGGCCGGGAAGCCGATGTTGCCCTGTGGCCCGTCGGCGGTGCCGAGCGACTTTCCCTGGGGATCGAGAATGGTGAACCAGGGTATGCCGCCGCGATCGCCGCCGCGGTACTTTCGGGCGACTTCCTTGCCGTGCGCCATGCGGTCCACGTCGATTTTCAGATCCAGATAATCACGGGAGAGGATGTCGGCGATGTCCTTGCGGGCCAGGAAGTCGTCCAGCTTGTGACACCATGGGCACCACGGCGCGCCGAGGTGCAAAAAGACCAGCTTGTCCTCCGATTTGGCCTTGGCCAGTGCGCCAGCGACGACCTCCCGCGCATCGCGTGGCGTCGCGACGTGTTTGTTGAGCAGCGCCTTGACCTTGTCCAGGCTGTGCTTCGGGCCGATCTCCAGCGAGCCGGTCTCCTGATTTGCAAGGACTTTCGCGTCGGCGTCGAGAATCGTGAGGAAAGGTACGCCGTGCTTCTTCAGGTCGGCGCCGTACCTCTCGGCGAGGTCCATGTGCTTGTTCCAGCGGTCGATGTCGACCAAGACCAACTGGTATTCGTAGAGCAGGATCTTGCGAATATCGCGGTCGGACTGGAAGAGGTCGTGCAGCCGGTGGCACCAGCCGCACCAGTTACCGCCGAACATCACCAGCACACGAGTGTTCTCCTGGCCGGCCTTGGCCAGGGCGGCGGCGATGTCCGCCTTCGCATCGGCCTGTTCGTCGTAGATCTTCTTCGCCGCGCCCGCGGATTTCTGTTTCTCTTGCGCAAGAGCGGGCCGGGTTGGAAGCAAGAGGCCCAAAGTCGCGATTAACAGCGCGAGGCCGATAGGTCTGGCTGACTGGTTCACGTTAGTACTCCTTTGCTGCGTGTGCTCGGCTGCCGCACACCGGCTACAGAATAACCCGCTTGTGCGGGCGCGTCACTCGCCCGGGTGCAAATGGCGCACCGAGGCGCCTAATGGGCCAGGAATGCTCTGCAGGAGATGCCGCCCACGCTATCATCCTGTGAAGCGCAGGGAACAGCGATCTCGCCACGGGGTCGAACACCCCGTTTTTGTGGAGCAACAGGCATGCGGTACACAAGTTTGGGGCAGCGCGGTCCCGAGGTTTCCACGATCGGGTTCGGGGCGTGGGCGATCGGCGGGATGAACTGGGGCGAGACCGACGATGAGGTCTCGCGACGCGCGCTGCACGCCGCTCTGGATCAGGGAGTGACGCTGATCGACACCGCGGACGTTTACGGCTTCGGACACTCGGAGGAGCTGATCGCCGGCGTGATCGAGGAGCGTGGTCAGGGCGAGGTGGTCATCGCGACCAAGGCCGGCAACGACTTCTATCACGCCGACGAAGCGGACGACGAAGGCTACGGCCCGATCCGGCAGAGCTACGACAAGGACTACCTGATCTTCGCCGCCGAGCAGAGCTTGAAGCGTCTGGGCGTGGAGGCGCTCGACATTCTCCAGCTTCACAGCCCGGATTTGGAGAAGTTGGAGCGCGACGAGCCGTGGGAAGCGCTCGAGACGCTCAAGCGGCAGGGCAAGATCCGCCACGCCGGGCTGAGCATCCAGTCGTTCAAGGAGACCGAGCAGGCCCACCTGCTCGATCGCCACCGCGATCTGCTGGACTGCATCCAGGTGCGCTACAACCTGCTGGAGCGAGAAGCGGAGGAAGTCCTGCTTCCCAAGGCCCAGGAGCACGGCATCGGCGTGATCGTCCGCATCCCGCTGCTGTTCGGCCTGCTGACCGGGAAGTTCACGCGCCAGAGCACGTTCGCCGAGGACGATCACCGCCGCATGAATCTGTCGGCGGAGAAGCTGGACGGCTACCTGACCGAGCTGGAGTCGCTAGAGTCACTCTTCGAGCAGCACCCGGATCAGACGAAGGCCCAGGTCAGCCTGCGCTTCTGCCTCACACACCCGGCCTGCCACACCGCCATCCCGGGCGCAAAAACCGCAGAGCAGGTGCTGGACAACTGCGCGGCGTCCGACCTTGGGTCGCTTCCGCAGTAGCGCGAGCCGGGACTGTTCACACTCAGGAGCGGTGGGTCTCTCCAGCCCGAGAAATCCGGGTTTTCGGAGCCGCCGCACCGTGCGTGCTGTTCGATTTCGACCTGGATGAGGACGTGGACTTCGGCGACTTCACCGAGTTCGAACCGCTCCTGGCCGGCCCGGGTTACTGACGCGGGGCAGACAACTGCGGAGCGGGTTTCCCTCACGTTCGAATTTGGCCTTGCGAGCAGGGCCAAGAAGGCTCTTGACCCCTTTGCCTCCCTCGACTTCTTGGTCGTTGCGGCCGGCTATGGGCCGTATCCGTAGTTGGCGAGCAGCGTGGCGAGGTCGACCAGGTCTACCCAGCCACTATCGTCCAGGTCCGCGTCGGGGTTGTACCCCGGGTCGCCTTCGCAGGTCCCGTAGGCTGCGAGCAACGTGGCGAGGTCGCTCAGGTCCACGTCGCCGTCGCCGTCGATATCGCCGGGGATGGGCTCGGGGACGAAGGAGATGTCGTCGAAGGTCGCCGACAGATCGCCATCGGATACCGCTGCGCCGGCAATGCCATTGACGCCGGGCGCGTACGTGTAATCCGTGTAGGAGACCTGCGGGAGTTCGGGGCGGGGATCACCGAGCGGCCACATGCGGAGCTCGAGGAAGGACCCGATCGCGCCCGCCTCCATGATGTACTCCCTACCGATATCCTGCACGATGGTGGGATCGTTCGCCAGGAGCGTGTGATCGCCGCCCTCATCGTTGTCAGCGGCCGTTCTTCTTCGGCCGAACCTGCCGCCGCGGATCATGCTTGGCCGCGATCGGACGCAGCAGGCGGGCGATGCAGGTGTTCAGTACGCTGTAGACCGCTTCCTCTTCGAGCTCGGCCAGCCCGCGCATCAACTCGCCCGGCAGACACACCTCGCGTGCCTTTCGCCACTGAGCGAACAGCTCCTCCAGCGGGCGCGGCAGGTCGCGGCCCGGATCGCAGATCACCCGCTGCACGTGCGCCCCCGGCGTACGCAGCAGAAACGTCATCGCCAGCACGTACGCCTCGGATTCCCGGTCCAGCGGCATAGCCGAACTCCGCACAACGATCGAAGAGGACCCCGGATCAACCGGCTGCGGCGCGCGAGCCGTCGGCCACGACAGCCGCCGCCTCACCGTTGCTCGCCACATCGTGGGCCGCGATGCGCTGCTCGGTCCGCTCCAGCGCCCGCCGCAGGTTCCGCCGCCGGAACTTCAGCGCCCGCCGGGCGCGCTTGTTCTCACGCACCGGCGTGATGCGGCGCAGCAACAGGTCGATCGTCACGCCGAGCGCGTTGAAGAGCCTGTTGTTGTCGCACGCCTCCAGCGCCCCGCGCAACTCCGCCGGCAGCGGTTCGTCGCGCGACCGCCGCCAGGCCCGGATCAGGTCCTCGGCCGGCTGCGGCATCCCGTCGCCGTCGCCGTTTCCGACGCCGTACAGCTCGCAGCCCGGGATGCGCTGAAAGTAGGCCAGCGTGAGCAGGTAGTTCCGTCCGTCCGCTTCGAGCATGATGGGTCCCTTTCAAACCCCCCGGATTGAACCGCAGAGATCGCCGAGAGCGCAGAGAGGGCCAGTGTTTGGCTGACGGCTGAGAGCTGATGGCTGATAGCTGAAAAAACACGGACGCCACCCGATGCGCTAAGAGCCGTGGGCGACCGTCAAGCCAAACCGCGCGACTCCGCGCACCGGGCAGCGCCCGCATCGTAAGCGCGGACACTCGCCCGGGCGAGGATGCCTCGGCTCGGTTTGGACCAGTGCCCATCGCAGGGCGAAACTGGCTTGACGGTCGCCTGCCAAGGCGTTCACTTTTCGACACTGATAAACAGTGGCGACGATATCATCCCGCCGACAAGCAATTCTGGCCGTTGGCTACGAGAATCACTCGCCTGATTGGCGAGAAGCCTGTTTACGATATACAATACCCTCTGAGTTCCCGGTGTCAAGAGAAAATTGCCCTGAGAGGTGAAGTTTTTGCCGTCCCCAAGGAATTCCCGGATTGCGGTCAAGCTGCGAGAGGCGATGCAGGCCTACAAGCGCCGCACGGGCGACCGCATGACGTACGAGATTCTCGCCCAGCACACAGGCATCGCCATCGGGACATTGCAGAACATGGGAAGCCGGCCGTACTACAACACCACGCTGACGACACTCGCCAGAATCTGCGACGCGCTTGAAGTCACGCCCGGCGACCTTCTCGAACTGATCCCCGATCCGCCGACGCGGAAGCGGACGGCGAAGAAGAAGCGGCGTCCCTAGCCGCGGGAAAAGTCACAGTTCGGCGACGCAGACGCGGCAGAGAGGGAAGAGGGCGAGGATTAGTCGGTGAGCCGCAATTGACGGAGACTGGCGCGGAGATGGCACGCTCGTTTGATCTTGTGGACAACAAGCTGGCGGAGGCCAGCTTCTTCTACGAAAAGTTGGCCGATCCGGATTGCGGTTTGGCCGAGGCAAACTGGTACCTCAGCGCGTTCGCCTCGGCGGGCCGTAGCGTCACGTATGGTCTGCAAGCGGTAATGTCAAGCGTGGACGGGTTCACCTCGTGGTACGCGGCGAGGCAACGGAGCTTTCAGGCGGATCCCTATTGCCGCTTCATGCTGAAGCTTCGTAACGAGCTCGTTCACATCGGTTCAACCCCAGTCAATCACCTGGAGTTGAAGCGCGCGATGCGGTTTCTTAACGCGATCATCTCAGGCAAGCGCGAAGGGCCACGGCTTTTCTTTGGCTCCTTTGACGATTCGGAGTTGGCACCCCCTTCTGACGACGTGGTTGAGGTTTCTGAACGTTATCTGCGCGCTCTCGTTCAACTGGCATATGAGTGCTATATCGACTTCGGGCCAAACATCGATCCGAAGCAGCGTTACACCGCAGAGCACTTCGCGAGCCTCGGCAGGACCGTCGAAAACGCCGAAGAGGAGGTATTTGGGATTAGAGGATGGACGGAGGCGCCGGACGTTCCCATCCAATGCCGGTGGGAAATGATCCGGGATCGCCAGCCGGGCTGTGGGATGAACCATCTCTTCGAGCGATATCTTGGCAAGACAGTGCCCGAGCCGGAACGATTGGCGTCGCCGTTTCCCACTGGGAACAAAGCATGGGCCATTCCACAGGCCCTTAGAAAGACCGGCGATACCGAGGCAGACCTACGAATCTACCTCGACTCCCTGAGGAAGAACAGGGCTTCGTAGAAACAAGTGGCGGTCGGCGCACGGATGCGGGCATAGGATAGCCACACACAAAACGGCCTGCAGCTCCGCATCGCTCAGCGCCCCATTGCTCTTACGAACCACGGGAGGTTTCCAGTGCGTACGCAATGCATACCATGGCCACCGAGCCGGCTATGAACACCCCTAGCGCGACCACATTCTCAATCAAATCCCGGCCTGATGGTTCTCCCATTATCTGCTTGGAGAGGACGATAAGTTCGTTGACCGCAATGAGAACAACCACTGTGATCGTCCCGGTCTTTTCAACCCAGTACACACGAGTGGTCAGCCCTCTCTGTCCTCTGCCAGTGTGTGTTACCGTCCGATGGACCACGTACCAGATTAGGAGCGCAGCCAGCGCCACGGCCAGCCCGACCAGCAGTCTGCTCGTCGAAGTACCTTCATCCATCCCGCTTTCCCCTCGCGCTTCGCCCCTCGGCGATCACCATGGCAAACTCGACAGCCAGGATAGCGGCCATCATCCAGCTTGTGATGGCACTAAACGCCGACAAGTCGGACGAAGCGCCGCGAACAATGAGGATCGCGACGGCAGCGGTCGCAATAGCGATGCAAACTGGCACGACAAACCGGGCGGCAGCATGCCTTGCGGTAGAGCTCACTGCCCTCATAAGTACGTGCCAACGCTCGTCGCCCCGGGCTTCGACCGGCTTGCGAGCCAGACATCGTTCAAGCTCGTCGGCCAAATCGGCAGCAGAGCGGTAGCGGTGCTCCGGCTCCTTCGCCAGCGTCTTCAGCAATACCGCTTCAAGATCCTTTTCGCGTAAGCGACGCAAACGTCGGCGCGGTTGACCGAGTGCGAGGGCTTCGCGCAGGCGCATTGGCTCGCGCGAGGTGCGGCTGTGCCATGTGCTCGGCACACCCTCGTCCATAGGGACAGCGTACGGGAACAGCTCGGTCATTAGGTAGAATAGCACGGCCCCCAGTGTGTAAACGTCGCTGCGAACGTCCGCGACCCGCTCGCAGACTTCAGGGGCCATGTACCCCAGGCTTTCCGCCGGTGCGAGATCGCGCGAGGGTACACGGTCCGCGTCCAGAAAAACGACGTTCTCCAGGGAGCCGAATCCAAGGACACGGGGTTCCTCATCAAGATCGACAAGAATGTTCGAAGGGATCAAGTTGCCATGAATGAGGCCGTTCTGATGGGCATAGTCGATCCCCCTGCACACTGTGATGACTAGGCGGACGATGTCCTCGGCCTGCAAATCATGCAGCATGACATAGTCATCGACCGGTAAGCCTTCGACGAACTCCGTCACGACAACAACGCGCTCGCGTACCATCCCGCCCTCGTAAACCGCTGCAATATTTGGATGGCGAAGAGACGCAGCCGCGTCCACGGCGGACATAAAGCGTACGCGCTGATGTTCGCTGGCTGGCGGGGCGTCGACCAGGACTTTCAAACACACGATTCGGCTGGTGCGCCGATCGCGTGCACAGTAACCGACACCATGTGCGCCACAGAACACACGCTCCATTACCTCGTACCGATCCATTAGCTCGGGCAGAGAACGCAGTCTGTCATCAACTATCTCACGCGCGCGGTCCTGCACTTCGATCACACTTGGCTGCCTTCCTGGCTGCTTCCGGGTCTGTTCGATCTCCCTCAATATGCGCAAGCGGTCCGCAAGTTCCGGCATCAGGTGAGGTAGCCGGCGCTCAACCACATCATCGTCGAGTACCGCGCCAGCTCGTCTGGCGCGATCGACGGACGCGGCGGCGCGTTCAGCGCGCGC
>SDBT01005746.1_pt1 | contig 20736 bp, 17 predicted proteins | sample 2277101 | NCBI WGS metagenome assembly SDBT01 (sample SAMN10404973, study PRJNA504765) | marine sediment metagenome | isolation source: marine sediment core GS10_PC15, 103 cmbsf | place: Arctic Ocean: Southern Knipovich Ridge | collected 2010 | reverse complement strand
ACATTTGTTAGAATTGAGAATAATCAATTTGTTTATAATACATTTGATGTAACTGGTATGGGTTTTACCCAGGATAAAACAATACAAAAGCTGGTAGATATAAAAACATCGGTAGAGCCAACGATAATAAAAGCAGGAGATAGTCTAAATGTGACGGTTTCCATAAAGTCAGTCAACGGTAGCGCTGTAACTGTAGAAACTATGCAAGATGAAAAAGGAAATTTTACCAGTGGATTTATAATAAATCAAAGTCCAAATACTGATGTTTTTCTTGCCACAAATGAAGGAAATCCGATTAGTAGTTTAATTTCAGGTGAAACAATTTGGAAAATGACATTTAAAAACACATCTACCTTAACAACCGGTAATTATGTTTTTGCTCCATATATATTAATTAGACAAAATGGCCTTCCAGTAAATCTTCTGAGACAGTTTGGTGAGTTTTCAAATACTTATCATGAAGATTTTTTAAATATACCTGTTAAACAGGAAAATGGTCGTTTTCAGGTAGTACCTAATTGAATAAAAAATCTAATTTCTTCCGGACTGCGTTGAGATGAAGGATAATTTCTTAATATAGATGGATTTTAATTTATCATAAGCAATTTAATTAATTATTGTATAACCACTTAAAATATCTATCGGTTAATTAACATTGGGATCGGACCCGTACTTTTCAGCTTATTATTGAATTTAAGGTGGCAAATTGGCAAAATTCCGGGCTTAGAAGCCCCTTTTTGGGTGTAAAAACTGCTTTTAAGATTAATTAGTGAACATCCGAGGGATTGGGTAACAAATGGCCAGTTGAGATTCAAAATCCCAAACAAAGATATAGCATTATTGATTTTGAAATTTTATTCAATCATAATTTTAATTTTTTTTTGATTGGATCACTTCAATCACAAAGCAAAAATGTATCACTTGTGAGTAGCTGGTTAGATGGTCCATGTTACACATGTTTTGTTGATCAATCCCATCCGGTCGATGTTATTCTTGCCGGCGGATTACTATATCTGGCACATACATTACCGGCAGCAATAGTAGGCTGGAATGAGAGAGTATCATGAAGAATTTGATTATGTGGCTGACAAATATCGCGACTGTCATTTTGTTTTTCAGTAATTTGGGACAGGTAAAGGAGAACATAGATGGCCTCTGGGAAGGTAAAGTAAAATTTCCAGGGATTGAGACAAGAATTGTATTCAGAATTAAAATTTTCATTAAGATGTATCTCGATTTACCAGGACACAACTTGCCAGATTTTTCATAATTCTTAATTGTTATATTACAAACCTTTCAGGTCAATGACCACGGCAAAGCTTTCCGCCAAAATCTTTAAGAGAACCCTGCAAAAATAAATTTACTGCTTCTTCAGGAGTACATTTTTTTTCAAGAACAAGTGATTTAATGTTGTTTTTTCTGAGATCTTCTACTGCTCTCCATCCTATTCCGTAACTAATGATACCTTCGCAATCCAGCAATTCAGAAATAATTCCATGATTACATTGTCCTGACATATAGCCTGAAAAAGTATTTTGTTTTACATCGTGTCCTATTATCTGATTATTTTCAATTTCGTAAATGATAAAACATGCACTTCGTCCAAAGTGTTCAGATATTTTTATTCCATCAGCAGACGCGACAGCTATCTTCATTGTTTATTTCTCCTTTTTTTCAATTTGAATAGATCATGACGATTTTTGCTTTTTTTCCATCTTGACTCCACATCGTCTCCCTCTACCTCTTTCAGGATTTCCTTTTCCGCCGTCTTTCCCGCCATAACCAGCTTTGGTATCAATTCTATGAAAATTGGTGCTTTTACATGCCGGACATTCATTTGGCTTTCCTCCGCCAAACTGAAGTTCCCACACATTATTACAAGCGAAACATTTAAACTTCCTTAAATCGATCATTTTAAAGTCAGCTCCATCATTTTTGATAGCTTTTCCAAAAATGATAATTTCTGCAATTTTATTTGATACCAATGAAAATTATACTCAGGCATAGATCAAATTTTATATAACTTCTATCCAACTGGTAATAGATTGGCATTATGTTCTTCACTGATTTTTTGTTTGGATTTCGTATTTTTTCCTTGATTTGTTTCCGATAATTCTTTTACAGCATCAATTGCTATTTTAATCTCTTTCTCGGAATTATAATAGCCAATACTAAAACGAACTGTCCCCTTAGGCGCAGTTCCAATACTATCATGCACAAGCGGGGCACACTGCAACCCTGTTCGTGTTGCAATATTATAATCTACATCAAGAAACGTTCCAACATCACCTGGAGAATAACCATTTATATGAAATGACAACACCGGACATCGTTGTTCAAGAGAATCAGGATAAAACAACTTCACCCCGGGAACATCTTTCAGGCCGTTTATCAATAATTTTAATAGTTTCATTTCATGTTTGTGAATTGTTTCGATTCCTGTTCTGCTAAGAAATTTCTGGCCTTCATATAATCCTGCAACTCCAAGAATATTCAACGTTCCGCATTCTAACCGGAACGGATATTCCGGGAGGTGTGTTTTTACTGCAGATTTCACACCCGTACCACCAAAACGCAGAGGTTCTATTTCTATACCTTCCCTGACATACATTCCTCCAATACCAGTTGGTCCAAATAGCGATTTATGACCGGTAAATGCCACAACATCAATATTGTCTTTTTCCATATCAATAGGTATCATTCCCGCGGTTTGCGCTGCATCAACTAAGAATGTGACTCCTCTCTCACGACATATTTTACCTATTTCTCTGATCGGTTGTACGGTACCGATTACATTTGATCCATGATTGACAACAACAAGCCTGGTTTTATTATTGATCATGGCTTTGAAATTGTCAGGATCAACATATCCATTGTCGTCAAACGGAATATAATCTACCTTTATATGCTTTTTTTGAGATAATACATATAGAGGACGCAAAACAGAATTGTGTTCAAGAGTAGTACAAATCGCATGATCACCATTTTTTAAAATTCCCTGGATGGCAATGTTAAGACTATCACTGGCATTATAAGAAAATACAAGACGATCCGGAACACTTCCGCCATTAAAAAGTTTCATTAAAGCTTGCCGGGTTTCATATACCATGTCTTCAACTTCCCAAGAAGCATCATAACTAGAACGTCCGGGATTTATGCCTTTATCACGGTAGAAATCAAACATAAAATCGAGGACTTCTTTTGGTTTTGGGTATGTTGTTGCGGCATTATCCAAGTATATCAAATCTTTCATTTTCGATCCTTTATTTGTCTCGCGATTTGAGTGAATTTGGCCAATTTTATGAAACTTTTTCGGGCAGAATCGAGGCAATCAATTCCAGGAATTTATCTTCCTCAATCGGTTTTTCAACATAAGCCTGTGGTGGAGGCAGGGAAGGATAACGGTTATCAAATTGTTTCCTGTATCTGGATTCCGCGCTGAGAATTATTACCGGAAGCTTTTGAAATTCCTTCATATTTCGAATATTATGATAAAGCAGTATTCCTGATTGAGAAGGCATTACAATATCCAGAATAGCTAAATCCGGTGTAAAAGAGCTTAAATGTCTAATCCCGTCTCTACTGTTCTCAGCGGTTTTTACAATATGACCGTTATCTTCCAACAAAAGTTTGAGAAACTCCCGGACATCTTTTTCATCATCTACTACTAATATTTTCGCCATGATTTATTTCTCCATGTTTTTTTTTAGTATTTTTAATGCTTCCTTGAGCTTTGACTGATCAGCACATTTAATTAAATCCCCTACTTCCTGTTGAAGAATCTCACGAGCTGGTTTTTCGGTCTGAATCTCATTTTTCGGCAGTCCTAATATTCTGTTTACAGTATCTATATATTTCTCGGGGGTGATCGGCTTTTCAAGGTAAGTTTCAGGACCTGAAATTACTTTACCTTCCATCACATCCGAAAAATCTGTTTTACCAAGTTCGTCCCGGGCATGAGCTGTTACAATCATTACTGGAATCTTTGACCATTCTTTGTTTTTTCGCAGCTCATAATAAAATTTAATTCCTGATTTCTTCGGCATAACCAGGTCAAGAGAAATAAAGTCCGGTTTTTTCTTTTTGATCTTCTCCAACGCCTCAAAACCATCTGACGCAGTTTGGACATTAAATCCGGCATCTTCTAAAATAGATTCAAAATACTGTACTACATCCGGTTCATCGTCGACAATTAGAATTGTTTTTTCATCGGGACATGTCATGATTTTTTCCTTTATTTCTTACTTTTTTCCCTTAATTCTTTAGGTTTTTTCTGGAAAACATCATCTGAAAAATAGAACCTTTTCCCGGCACAGATTTTATTTTTATCTCTCCATTGTGTTGATTGATGATTTTCCGAGTTGTAAGTAAGCCGATACCCGTTCCTTTTGTTCCTTTAGTGGAAAAAAAATTTGTAAAAACTTTCTGCTTTATTTCATAATCCATACCTATTCCATCGTCTTCCACTTCAAATATTATTTTTCGGTTTTTTTCTATAACTCTTAGTGTAACTCTGCATTTTTCTTTATCGCTGACTAAACATGCATCGATCGCATTCGAAATAAGATTCGCAATGCATGTATGAAGACCTTCCGGATCAAAATATGCTTCAGGAATATTTTTTTCAATTTCAAGGCTAAGTTCAACTCCTTCCCGGTCGGCAGGATCTTTATAGAGCAGCACCACTTCCCTGGCAATCTTTGCCGGATTTATCAGTTCCACCGAAGGCTTATCGCCTTTTGAAAAACTCAAAAAATCCTTAATAAAAACATTAATCCTTTCAATATTTCGATCAAGAATGTTCCATCCCCCAAGTATTCTTTCAGCATCACCTCTTTCTAAGCCTGTCTTCATTGAATACATTCCACCCTGTATTCCGGTAAGAACATTCTTAACACCATGTGCCAATCCGGCGACAGTATTTCCAACGGCTGCCATGCGTTCGGATTCCAGCTTCGCTTTCTCAAGTTTTTTGATTTCAGTCAAGTCAGTCGAAATTTCTATCACATGTGCAAATTCTTCACCTTTTCGAGCAAGTGGAGCTGTATTCACTACATAATAATTTCGTTTTCCCTTCTTCGTTATTCCTTTTTGTTCAGACTGATGTTCTTTTCCGTCCCTAAAGGTCATTTCAGCAGGACAATTTTTACATTTTGAATCCCTTTTTTTATAAACACGAAAGCATTTCTCTCCTATAGAATCTCCATATGTTTCACGAAATTTTGTATTAGCACGAACTATGCGAAAATCCGTGTCCATCACAGCAATATTACAAGGCACTCTTTCAAAAAGGATCTGATAGTTTTGCTGAAGCTGTTTAATTTCAGTAATATCAGTAGACATTTCTATTACATATTGAATTTCCCCACCGTTGTTTTTTATTGGCGCAGTATGAATTACATAACGGGCAGGTTTCCCATTTCTATCTCTGCCAAGTTCATCATCAACGTGTGAGAGACCGTCTTCAAACGTTAATAATGCCATGCATTTCTCGCATGGTTGCTGTCGATTTTTGTAAACAGAATAACATTTTTGATTTTTCCATTCACCAAATTTATCCTCAAAGTTCTTGTTAGCCATAACTATATTATAGTCTCTATCAATTATGGCAATGTTGATCGGGACTTGCTCAAAAAGTCCGCTATAAATTTTATCTTTTAAATCGTTTTGATTTATTGCATCAATTCTTTGTGTATTTTTCACTTATTTGCTCTATCCTATATATTTCATCCAGTTCCATTTGTAGTTTTTCCGGTAGATCTTTATGACATGTCGAACATTCTTTAAGATTTGGTTTGTTCAATTCAATTGATTTTTTCTGGTGACAAGAAATACAAAGCCCATGCATAGCATTCTTATAGCCTGGCGCCATATTCTCTTTGGTTTCAGCAGATATTTTTATTATAGTTCCGTCAACGCGCATATGCTTATGACATTCATTGCATGGCAAAGTAAATTCGCGAGTTTTGGGTTTATAGGGATTCGTATGGCATTTAGAACAGCCGTTTTTTCCGTTCAACATTTCCTGATGCAGATTATGAGCGAAAATATCAGTCTCTGAATACATGTCTTTATGACAATCTGCACAAGATGCGAATTTATTAAGAGGTTTAGTCATATGATGACAGATCACACAGGATTTATCTGCTCCGTTATCATTTTTATGTTTACTGTGATCAAAAACAACGGCCATATCTTTTCTATCACCATCGATGAGGAATTTCTCGGAAATTCGGGCTCCCTCAACCGGCACTGCAACCGGTTTCGGGCCGTGAATTGCCTCTCCCGGAAGCAAAACAAAGCCAACAACCACACCTGCGGTTAACATTAAAGAATAGCGCTTTAATCCATGATAAACCGTTTCCGAATTCCAAACTGTAGCGACAGCATCAAATGAAGGATGTGAACTTTCTGTTATTTTCGTTTTTGCTTCGGTTTCCCATACTCTAAAATTTTCAACAAAATAGAAAAATATTAATACAGCCCCTGAAACGATACTTAGACTGACAATAATCTCTAGTAATGAGGGAAAATAATCCGTTCCGGTTGCACTTATCGTAGCTAAACCGCTCACATTGAGTCTGTTTAATACAAATCCAAACACCACTAGAACAGCGCAGCTTAATTGACCGGCGATATTATTGCGAATCTTAGGTATTGCAAGCAAGACAGCAGGTATTATAGCTGAAATAAGTAACTCAAAAATGAATAAATTACTCTCCCATGATAGTTCTGCCAACAGCCCGAGTTTACCTTGAATTACCAAATCACCCAGCTTAAGAATTACATATAATCCGAGGATATATGCTGCTGCTTTACCAAGACCGGAAAGCACACCGGTTTCCGGTTTTTTGTCATACAACCAGCCGGAGACTATCGATTCAAGTGTAACCATCATAAGACCCAGAGCGATGGCGGAAATAAAAAATATTACCGGCATGATGCTGCTGTACCATAACGGGTGAAGTCTGAAAGGCATGATCAGCATAAGCGATCCCAGTGAAGACTGATGGAGCGTAGAGATCATTATACCGAGAATAACAAGTGGAATATATATCTTACGTAAATATTTTAAGTACTTTTTGACAGGACTTTTTTCGAGCCAGACCGGCGCAAATTCAAGAAACAGTACAGTAAGATATAACATGAAGCACCAACCGATCACAAAAAGCGGAGATCCTGGATTCCAGAAAATTATCATATGCCACATATTCCAGGGAAGTCCAAGATCAAAGATCAGGCCAATAGCATCAGCGATATACCCTAAAAATGCAGTGAGCACTGCTGCTTTTACGATGGGTTTAAATTTTTCTAAATTAAAAACATACACAATCCCTGCGATAACAAAACCACCTGACGCAAGAGCTACTCCCGCCATAACATCAAAACTTATCCAAAGCCCCCAGGGCGTTTTATCGGATAAATTAGTTGTTGCTCCGAGTCCGTGGATAAATCTGGCAAAGCAAGCTACGATTCCAGTACCTATGAAAAACCATAATATGCTTTTAACAATCTTCAACTTCATCTTTTAAGCTCCGGTCATTTGAGTTGTTTTCCGAATTAGTCTGCTCCATTCTCTGCAGATTTTTTTTGCGTCTATCAATAATTTTGTAAATACCATACATGGCAAACCCGACACCTAGAAAGACAGGAGGAATAGCCTGCATGGCAACCTTGTTCAACGAAGGAATTGCTTGTGTTCCGGGATCTTTTTTCCAGCCAAGGAAATCGAGATTGATATCAGAAATGTAGATCACCGACGTACCACCGACTTCAAACTCACCATAAATATTTTGTATATACAGATCCGGTTTCGAAGAAATACGGCGTCTTGCTTCAGTAATTAATTCATGACGTTCACCGAAAATAGTGGCCTTTTCCGGACACGCTTCAACACATGCTGGAATTTCACCTTGTTGAACTCGATGATAGCACATATTACATTTCTTCACATATGGGACATTATCCTCCCAACTATATCGGGGAATACCGTATGGACATGACATCATGCAATACCGGCAGCCCAGACATTTTGAGGAGTCATAGATAACCGGTCCTTCAGTAGTTTTTGAAAGTGCACCAACGGGACATACTGAAACACAGGCCGGCTTTAAACAATGGCGACACTGTTTCCTGATATTATGACCTTTGGGCTTTCTAATAATTGAAGTAAATCTTTCTGATGATAAACCGTCATTAGTGAGCCACTTCCATGGTAAAACTGTACTGAGTTTGTTTTCCTCATTACACGCAGCAACACACTTTTCACAACCGGTACATCTGGTAACGTCAGTCAGTATTCCTTTCATACTCGGACCTCCTTCCCTAAACTGCGTGCAACTTTTTCACCTCCACCAGGAACCAATCTCCAGGCGAAATTTGAAGCAAAATGAACTAGCGGATATAAAATACAGTGAACAATTTTGGAAAACGGTATTAAGATAAAAACGAACTCAGCGCTTAAAACATGTACCGTCATTATTAACGTGTAGGAAAACGGGAGAAGATGCGGATGCATTACAAAGTATCCTGAAATAAAGGGCAAAATCAGCAGCCAGTTTAATATGTAATCCTGGGGCCTGCTGATGTATCGGGAGTCCCTGGAACTGATTCTTCCGATAAACAAAAGAATACCAGCCGCAATTGTAGTTAAGGTTAAAATATCGAGTATTTTATCACTTATTGCCGGCCAGCTAATTCCCATTCCTTTTTGCCACAATTGAATGTGAGCAAGGAGAAAGAGGGGAACAATAATGAGTCCTATATGAAAAATTATCGAAATAATACTATAAAACGGCCTGTTTCTAAGATGTTTAAACGGGATAAGCCAGCTTAATGTGCGAATCGCAAGCTTATATAAAGGCGGTGAATATGGAGGAACGGGATCAGCAGATCTTTTTACTGCCCTGATCATCTCAAAAATTATCAGGAACAAATGTCTTAGCAGTCCTAAGGCCATTATCAGAAAACTAAGCTTGAACAAAGGTCCTCTGGCAAAATTTAACAATTCTTCCATAATTCGCCCTTTTTAGTTGAAATTTTTAATATTAGATTCATAGTGTTTCATATTTATACCAATTATAATTCAATGGCTTTTAAAATAAGATCATGCAGGCCGACTACCTGAACATTTTCCAAATCATTATCTTCACAAACTTCCCGTACCTGTTTTTTGCAATTAGCACATGGCGCCACAACTATTTCAGCGCCGGAATCTCTAATTTGCTCCGCTTTTTTCTTTCCGATTGTTCCGGTTCTATACTGTCGAATTTCATCGATGGATACTGATCCACCACCACCGCCGCAGCAGAAATTATCAGGTCCGTTAGGTGTCATTTCTACATAGTTTTTCACAAATGATTTTAGTATTTCCCTTGGCTGATGAACTATCCATCCATTTCGGGCAATATTACACGGATCATGATATGTAACTGTCTCGGTTATAATGTCAGGATTTAATTTAAGTTTTCCTTTTTCAAGCATTTCAAAAGCATATTCCATACAGTTCACAACTTCCGGTGAATCTTTTCCGCCGCAAAAAACCGGGATAAACTGTTTTGCGGTTCTTGTCGCATGGCCGCATTCACCTATCATAATTTTTTTTGCCTTTAAGCGTTTTAGCTCCTCTACTTCTTTCTGGACAATCCGTTCAAGCCAGGTATCGTTATAAAAAAGTCCATAATTAATTCCGTCAAAATAACGGCTGCCAATTGTCCATGAACCGCCGGTAGCATGCATGACCGCAGCATTACCCATAAGTGTGTCAGGCTCAAGCAAAAAATCACTCACAGCGGGAAAAAATATGTATTCAGCATTCTCAACATCGATCGGAAATTTTATATCTTTGCCTGTTTCCTCCTGGAGTTCTTCTTCAAGAAATTCACATGAATCTATCAATGCCACTGCAGGTATAGCAGAAGTATTTGAAGTTTTTCCTTCTAATTGCTCACGAACCGCGACAACAAGCGCTTTTGGCACTATACCGATTTCAGAAAGAACCCACCTGCCAAGATGAGTAATCAGGCCATGCTCAATACCCATTGGGCAATCAATTGTGCATCGCCTGCATCCCGTGCAGTTATAAAATGATTCTGCCATTTCGTCAATATTTTCATCTCTTAAACCGTTTTTACCAAAAATCCGGGCCTCCCAGATCCCTTTGTAAGTAAAATGACGCCGAAAAATTTTCAATAGGAGCTCTGAGCGATAACAGGGTATGTCTTTCGGCGCATTAGATGTCTGATATATTTGACATGAAGCGGAACACCGGGAACATTTGGCACTGACTTTGGAATAAAGATCAAGTATATAGCGGTAATTTGTATTTTCCAAAATTGCAGCAAAGGCCTCAAGAAATCTTCTTGGTCTATTTGTTAAATTAAACGGCTCTGTATAGTATGAATAGGGACTCTTGAAAGCTTTCGTTTCATTATTCATTGTTTATCCAATTTTTGTAGATTATTAATAAGTTCTTTATTCTTCTTAGCGGTGATTTCATTTTTATTTATACTCTGTTTACTTTTATGCTTTATTGCTCCCGGCAACAAGACTTTTTCCGGTTGTAATGTATCGTTTAAGAAAAGGTTTAATATTTCATCACTTCGACCGGATATCCATGAAATAACATCTATGCCGAGATAACAAAATATTCCCTCTAATTGTATACTTATGCCTCCACACAACAGAGTTCTTGGGCTGATACTTTTAAGAACCTTAATTCGCTCAATCTCAGAAAATTCTGAAATATCCATTTCAACTTTGTTAATGGTGTTATCTGACAGTTTTTCTACTACCAGAACTCTCATGCACCAATCAAATACTGGGGAAATCCTTTTATCAAAAACCGGCATTACAACTTTCATACTATTCGCAGCCTTATTTTCATTCAGGATATGCAAACGGTATACCGTGATTCAGAGAATACAATGGGATGGATGGCAATCCTAATATTCCCAATATGTTAGGATAAGTGGAAAAATTTATTCTTTAGAAAAAGAGGAAAGGAATAGTGCAATATGCACTTTTGTAATTTGAATAAACAGTGCATATTGCACTCAATAATCATGAGTGAAATAGGTGGTTAATATATTAAGTGTGTGAATCGGGCAGCTGAATATTATACTTTTTTATTTTACGCCAAAGTGTAGTTTTATCTATACCGAGTTCATTTGCAGCAGCTAATCTTCTATAATTATTTCGTCTTAGAACCTCGATAATCATACTAATTTCCATGTCCTGCAACGAAGATGCCGATGAATCTTGCTTGGAGCCGTCTTTGCCTCTGAATTGATCAGGCAAGTGATGTAATTGAATCATTCCGGAGGGGCAGAGAATAAAAGCAGTTTCAATAGCATTTTCCAGTTCCCTGATATTTCCCGGCCATTGGTGCTGCATAAATCCGATAATTACTTCTTCTGAAATTCCGACAATATTTTTTTTCCGTATACGGTTCAAGCGATCAATAAAATGGTCTGCAAGCAAAACAATATCGGTTTTTCTTTCTCTTAAAGGCGGCAAATTTATCTGGATAACGTTTATTCTATAGTATAGGTCAGCTCTAAATGTTTCTTTTTTTACAAGTTTACCAATATTTTTATTGGTTGCGGATACTATTCGTACATTGGCTTTTAGTGTTTTTGTAGAGCCAAGTGGATCATATTCTTTTTCCTGCAAAACTCTAAGAAATTTGACCTGAAGTGCCGGAGAGATATCAGCGATTTCATCGAGAAATATTGTGCCTCCTTCGGCCATAGCAAAACGACCCGGTTTATCCTGTTTCGCGTCGGTAAAAGCTCCTTTTTTGTAGCCAAATAATTCAGATTCCAATAAATTATCCGGAAGAGCGCTGCAATTTATTGCTATGAATGGTTTTTCTTTCCGGTTGCTGAGGTTGTGAATTGCTTTGGCGATAAGCTCTTTGCCTGTTCCGCTTTCGCCGGTAATTAAACTGGTAGCATCACTCTCGGCAATCGTCGGAATCAATTGGAGAATCTCCTGCATTTTGTGACTGCGGGTTACTATATCATAAAATGAATATTTCTCCTCCAGTTTTTTACGCAATTCTGCTTCTGTTGTAAGGTCCCGAAAAGTTTCAACGCCGCCGATAATGTTCCCGGATTCATCCCGTAAAATCCCTGTTGATATACTGACTGGTATTCTCGTTCCTCTCGGTGACATGATTTCAATAGGCATATTAATGACCGACTTTCCTGTCTCCATTGTTTCGCGTAAAGCACATCCGCATTCACAAATTGTTGCCCGGAACACTTCACAACACTGTGTGCCGATTGCTTCATCCCGAGGAGTTCCGGTGATTCGTTCGGCGGCTTTATTAAAAGAGGTAATATTCCACTCTTCATCAATTGTAAAGACACCATCTGCAATCGAATCGAGTACAGGATCGTAGGTAAATGAATCTTTAGGTTTTTCCATATGAGTTTTATAGTAAATCAAAAAATTATAACTGCAAATTGCAATGTACAAATTTAGTGAATAATTTGCAAGTTAAAATAGCCTTATTATCAATACGTAGACATTTTTAAAAGGTACATATTTCGGCGTAAACCTGCCACCTGTTCCGGTTCAAAACTGCCACCTGGGTCTAATTAAAAATAAGCAGGGTTGGGAAATATGAAGTGGTAAACCTTGAGCCGGAATCAGTGGCAGGTTTCACCGGAATACCCATTACTTCAGCTTTGCTATATTAGAAATAAAATAATAAAGTTAATTTATATTAATTATTCCTTGACTTCCATGAGATCAACTTCATAAATTGTGGGTGTTACATCTAATAAAATCAATAATAATAAAAAATGACCCTTAATTAACTGGAGGTGCGGAATGAGAGTTACGCAGCAATCCAACAAAAACAGTATTCACTGGACAGCCATAAAAAAAATAATTCCAAGCATATTAATTGTGCTGCTTCTTATTCCTTGTTTGGGCCAAGCACAGAAACTGAGTGAAGATCCGCGTATTAAGTCGGCTCTTAATTTATTAGAAATGTGGCTCCAGGCGCAGGTTGACTTCGAACGTATTGCTGGTATTTCAATGAGTGTGGTTCATGATCAGGAATTGATCTGGGGCCAGGGATTTGGGTATTCTGATATCGAATCAAGAACACTGACTACAGAGAGGACGATTTACAGCATCTGTTCCATCTCCAAGCTCTTTACAAGCGTGGGAGTAATGCAATTGCGCGACAAGGGCCTTCTTCGTCTATATGATCCGGTAAAAAAACATCTTTCCTGGTTTGATATCAAACAACAGTATGAGCATTCGCCGGACATCACCATCGAGGGTCTGCTAACCCATTCATCAGGTCTGCCGCGCGAGGCGGATTTTCCATATTGGACTGAGGCCTCGTTTCCAACACGGGAACAGATGATTGATCACCTTGAAAAACAGGAAATCCTTAAAGAGGCATTCAAACCTTATATGTTTAACAATGGTTTAGTTGGTGATTATGGATTTGGCTGGTTACTGCGTGAAATCGATTCCAACAAGATAGTTGACCATTCTGATTGGTGGGTTGGTTTTCGTACACATATTTTTAGAGATATAACAAATAAACATTGTGTAATAATATTAACAAATGCAGGAAACAGAGCCGCAACAGCATTGCACAATGCATGTTACAATATATTGATGGACAAACCCTACTCGGGAATCGACGATTTTTATAAGAAAAATGTAAAATAAATGGAACATTGAATTATTTTTGAGTGGAGAACTATGGAGGATTTCGATAGCACCCGTTCTTTTCAATTTAAGCCTGATTTTGACATGTGTTTGGCGCGAATTTACGCCTGGTATGAACAGCGCATTATTGACCGGCCACCTGTGCGTTTTCTCCACAACGAAATGGAATACGAGAAACATCGTGCTGTGAAGGGGCCCTGGAAAACACCTGAAGAACGCTGTCTCGATGTGGACTTCCAAGTTCAGACATTCATTAGCTCCTTAGAAACAACAGAGTTCCTCGGTGAGACATTTCCGGTCTACTGGCCGAATTTGAGTGCGTTGGCTTACAATCTTTTTTTGGGGCAGCCGGCTGTTTTTGATGATAGAACAGCCTGGACTCATCCCTGTATTGATGATTTGGAAGACCTTCCCACGTTAAAGGTTCAATGGGACGGCAAGTATTTCAAAGCCGTTGAAGCTATGACTCAACGTGCACTGGAGCTCGCGGAAGGTAAATTCATGGTTGGCCATACGGAAATGTATGCGGGCATCGATTGCACTGCAATGTTAAGGGGAGCAGAGAATCTCTGCTTGGATATGATTCTCCGGCCCGAACCGATTAAGCATTTGATTGGCTTGGTTTTTGAAGAATTTCCGCAAGTGTATTATCATTTTGATAGGATTCTGAAGGAGCATTGCCAATTTTCCGTAACATGGATGTATCTTCCAAGTTACGAGACGTTTAATGTATTGGCCTGTGACTTTGCGGCCAACATTTCACCTGTGCATTTTGAAGAATTCTGCATGCCGATTATTCGGGAGCAAGCGAAACTTTTCAAGCACAATGTGTTTCATCTGGATGGCCCGGGAGTAGCACGACACATTGACGCCATCCTTACCCTGCCTAACCTGCAAGCTCTAAACTGGGTGCAGGGATACGGTATCAATGAGCCGATAATGCAGTGGCATCCATTAATCAAGAAAATCCAGGAAGCCGGCAAAAGCGTTATCGTGGACCTTAAGATGTTTGAGCTTGACGAATTCATAAAGAAAGTTAATCCCTCAGGGATCATGCTTTTGATTCCCGCGGAACCGAGCGAACAAAAGGATATTTTGGAACGAGTTAGCCAATGGTAAAATGTACGTTTAACTTCGAAATGGATCGTTCAGCATTGCTTAAAAGATTAGCTGATTTTAAATTAATAGAAGTTAATTCTTAATCTTTTTCATCTCAGGATCATAGAACGGTTTCAGGGAAACTTCGGCCGGATAAATCTTTCCGGCGATATCGACTTCCCATTTTCCGTTAGCAATATAGTCAGCATTTACCGGTTCACCAGCCTCGATCATAAATAATCCTACAGCTCCACCGAGAGAGAATCCGTATGAGCCTGATCTGATATAGCCTATAGCTATTCCATTTCTCCTGACCACTTCAGCGTGAAACAGGAGTGGTTTTGGATCCTTTACTAACACTTGAGCAAGACGTCTTGTTCGCGGACCCTGAGATTTTCTTTTAACAACAGCATCTTTACCTAAAAATCCATCCGGCTTTTTAAGACTAACAGCAAAGCCTAGTCCCACTTCAAATGGATCGTCAGTATTGTCGATGTCGTGTCCGTAATCGCGGTAACCTTTTTCCATTCTCAAACTGGCAAGTGCTTTAAGTCCGGCATGGCGAAGACCGAATTCTTTTCCAGCTTCAATAATAAGCTCATAAACATGAACCGCTTGTTCGGCCGTAATATATAATTCATACCCTAATTCACCGAGGTAAGTAATGCGAATACAAAGAACTTTTGCATAACCGATCTCAATTTCGCGAGCACGTCTAAATGGAAATGCTTCGTTTGATAAATCAGCTGTGGTGATAGATTGCATCAATTCTCTGGATCTTGGCCCTTGAATATTTAATTGTCCGTATGCAGAAGTCATATCCGTAACAAAAGCATGGTCATCAGATGAAATATGCCTCTTTAACCAGGTTTCAGCATGCCGATGCATCGTATCTGTAACGACTACTAAATAATTTTCTTTACTTAATTTTGTTACAGTCAAATCCGCCTCAAGTTTTCCATCTTCATTTAACCATTGAGTATAGGTAATTTGATCGGTTTTACCATCAACATTATTTGCTGAAATATAATTTAACACTTTCCCTGCATCACGACCTTGTACCATGAATTTTGACATGAAAGACATATCCATGAGGATTACGCCTTCCCGTGCTGCATTATGTTCAGCTTCCCACCATGGAAACCAATTTTCTCTACCCCAGGATAAACTATCAACCTTTGGCTCAAAACCGGCAGGTGCATACCAATCAGCTCCTTCCCATCCGCTGACATCCCTAAAGTAAGCTCCATGTGCTGCTAAACGATCATGGAAAGGAGATCTCTTTGCTCCTCTTGCTGTTTGATACGACATCCAAGGATAATGGCATCTATAAACCATTCCAAGAGATTCAACAGTTCGTTTCTTTCTGTATTCAGGAGTGTTTTGATAAGCATGAAGCCGATCAATATTAAATCCGGTAATATCAACATCAGGTTTTCCATTAATTATCCAATAGGCCATGAGTCGACCAATACCTCCGGCAGCTAAGATTCCTATTGAGTTTAAACCAGCTGCGACAAAATAATTCCGCAATTCAGGAGATTCACCTATAATGGGTCGAAGATCAGCGGTAAAACTTTCAGGACCACAGAAAAATTTCTTTATCCCAATTTCTGTTGTTATTGGAACACGTGACATTGCTTTTTCCAAAAATGGAGTCATTCGATCCCAATCAGGTGTAATTTCTCCAAATGAAAAATCGTTCGGAATACTTTTAATTTTCCAGGGTGCACAATCCGGTTCAAATAATCCAACCATGATGCCACCAACTTCATCGCGGTAATACCCATAGTGTGAAGGATCTTCAAGAATTGGCATATTAGGTGGAATATCTTTTATTTCTTCAGTTATTAAGTAATAATGCTCGGCTGCCTGACAGGGAATATTGACTCCGGCTAAATCTCCAAGTTGTCTGGCCCACATTCCGGCACAATTGACAACGTAATCTGCTGCGATGTCACCCTGAACAGTTTTTACGCCGGCAACGATACCATTTTTCTCTAATACCCCCGTAACTGCTGCGCCTTCAATTATTTTTGCACCTTGCTGTTTAGCACCTCTTGCCAGAGCCACAGTTGCATCTACAGGATTAACCCGGCCATCATCTTTTACATAAAAACCGGCAAGTAAATCATCAACACGAGCCAGAGGGAATAATTCTTTTATTTCTTTAGGCGAAATTTCTTCTACATCAACTCCACAATATCTATTAAATATAGCAACACGACGGTATTCTTCCAAACGATCTGCATTACTTGCAACTTCAATAAAACCGATTGGTTTAAAGCCTGTCGAAAAGCCTGTTTCGGCTTCGAGACGATTAAAAAGATCGCGGGTATATTTACGAATTTCGGTCATAATTTCGGATGTGGAACCAAAGGTTACCATCAGACCGGCAGCATGCCACGTTGTCCCACAAGTTAATTGATCACGCTCTAATAATACAATATCTTTCCAGCCACTGTGTGCTAAATGATAGGCTACAGAACAACCGATAATCCCACCCCCAATAATAACTACCCTTGCGTTTTCAGGAAGAACTTCATTTGACATTTTACCCTCTTCTTTTTATTCTTTGTTAAAGGAAATTTATATGGTCGTTCAGTTACCTTCCACAAAACTTCTCAGACTATTTAGCAAATTATCTTCCACTTCTATTTTATCACTAGCGATTATTTTTGATCTGATTTTATCTCCACGCTCCCCCGGTACCATAACTTCTTCTACTCCTTCGAGTTTTTTTGCCTGTTTTATTGCTTTTGTCATTTTGGTGGTTTCTTCTATAAATTTATGCATTCCTATCATAGCTTCAGGATTAATCGCAATTACAATGTTTCCATCATTTTCACTTTTTTTTAAAAAATCCCCACCAACTAAAGCTCCTCCTATAATCTGAACCATTAAGGCAAGACCGGCGCCTTTAAATCCTTTATCAAATGGTCTTATCGCCCCTTTCATTATTTCAGCAGGATCTGTTGTTTCGTTTCCGGCATTGTCATAACCAAGCCCTTCAGCTACCTGGACTCCTTGTGTTTTTGCTTCTACTAAACCAAACCAGGATATACCTGATGATGACATATCTAATACAATAGGTTCATTATCAGTAGGAACACCCCAGGCTATTGGATTAGTGCAAAATAAAGGTTCGTAAGAGCCATGAGGAGGTACTATCCCTTCAGGGTAACTTGACATGGTAATACCAATTAAACCTGCTTCCGCAATCTTTCGTGACCAATAACCAACAGCTCCAGAAGATCCGGCACCCGTATGTGTTCCGACAATTGCGATGCCCATTTCCTTGGCCTTTTTTATAACCATGTTTACAGCTTTTTCCATGGCAATAGCTTCCATTGATAGGTTAGCATTTATTATTGCAGTAGTTGGAGTTTCTTTTTCTATCGTTGGTGTTTGTGCTTTTTCATTTTTTGGTATTCCATTCCCAATTAATTTAACAATGCCTTGATTATTTCCTCTCATTTGTGCATACATAAGCATATCTAATATTATTTGGGCCTCTTCTTCTGAGTAACCATACTTTAGAATTGCTTTTTTGGACAGTGTATTTAGTTCTTGTAATGAAATATTCATATGACCTCCTATCCGTTTATTACGCCCCTTCAGGGCTCAGATCTTTTTTTATTCTTCCCAGGGCGATGCCCTGCCTGCCCGGCTATCATTCTAGCGGGGGCTATGTTATTTTGCCCCGTTGGGGCTGGAATTTAGAAACTAATTTCATTTTTTCATAAAACTTTTGACACTACCTAAATAGTTAGCTGATTCTTATTATCATCAATAACTAATCTTCAACACCCGTTTGTTATTGAGGTTCCATTGGTTGTCTACACCAAATATGTTTAAGATAAACACTTTTATCACTTATTATAATTTATTCTAATAAATCCAGAGAAATCAAACAAGTTAATAGGGAAAAATCGATCAATTCCTGGATTTCTACAAATTCATTCGACACATGAAATGCTTCATCATGACCTGGTCCCCAACCAACAGCTAAGACACCGCCCAAGTTTAATGTCTTTGCATAGGTGTATCCGCCCTGACCATATGGTTCCGGCTCGAGACCAAGAATATCTTTTACATTTTTTTGTATTGCTTTAACTACATCATTGTTTGGATCAATTCCATGGGGTTCTTTCATAGACATCACTTCAATTTCAAACTTTCCGTTTTCGACTTTGTTAGCACAAGATTGTAATTGCTCGATCACTCCGTCTTTTGTCATTCCTGGAACTGTGCGGATGTCCAAATAAATGCTACAGGTTCCAGGTACAATATTCGGAGCAGCACCACCATGAATTTCACCAAGATTCAATGATGGATGTCCTAAAACATCATGAATCTGATGTTCCAATGTTAATTTTTCTATTTCGTTGACGAGTCTTGCCATCATATAAACTGCATTGATTCCTCGTTCCGGAGTCGATCCGTGAGCTTGTTTACCAATAGCAGAAATTTTAAAAACAGTTTGTCCTTTTTCTGCAATCTCTATTTTTTTCATATTTTCACCAACATCAGGGATGACGGAATAGGTGGGACGAATTAATTTCTCTTCCATTAAATAGCCGATCCCATAATCTATTCCATCCGGATCTTGCGCTTCTTCATCTGAAAGAGCAGCAATTAAAAGCACACCATTTAATTGGCCATCTATATTGAGCTTTTTCAAAATTTCTGCTGCAACGATCATCGATGCAAGAGGACCTTTATTATCAAGGGTACCTCGTCCGTATAATTTTCCCTCTTTTTCTATGACTTCATAAGGATCTGTATCCCAACCTTCACCGGCTGGAACAATATCCATATGGGCTGGCATTAACAAGCTTTTGTCGTTTATTCCTTTCCCAACTTTACCGATAATATTGGGTCTGCCTTCCATTCTTGAAAATTCTTCATATGGAATTCCCAGAGTTTTAAATTCCCGCTTTACAATGTTAGCGACCCGGTATTCCTCACCACGAATTTTTAGATAAGAATGTTCAGATAGTTTTTCGGAAACGACATTAACCGTTTTTTCTTTTACCATTTCTTTTGTGAGGCGTATAATTCTGTCTTTAATCTCATTATGTTTTTCTGCAAAATATTGTTTTAAAACTCCCGTTGTGTCCATTTTGACTCCACCTATTTTTTAATTTATAATACTATGATAGTGGATTACTTCTTTTCATTTATGTTTTTTTAAGCTGTCGAATAGTAAATCAGTAGACATTTGTTATCCAATTGATTCATAGGTATAATCGCTGTACTAATCATTAATTACAAGTAACTTCTCAGAATTCGAGTTACACGAAAACCTCCCGCAGGCTAACTTTGAAAGTTAAACGTAAGGGCGAAGGGCCCTTCGCCCCTACACAGAAATAAACAAGATAACCTGCGGGAGGCCGTTTTATTAAACTGTGTAGGATGCATCTGTTTTTTAAACCTCACCTGAGTAGTTACAATTACAATTCTAATACATCAACTGAATGATTCGTTTGAACCTCCCATGAGTTCTTTCTCAGGCATAACCGATCAATACAGCTACGACCAATGCGATTGAGCCGGCTATCCCGAGTTTGACCATGAGGGGCCAGACGAAGCGCAGCCAACGGTCGTATGGAACTCCCGCCATAGCCAGAATTCCTACGAGCACATATTGCGTTGGAATCACGATATTGCTGAATCCGTCGCCGAACTGGAAGGCCAGTACGGCGACCTGCCGGCTCACACCCACGAGATCTGACAGGGGCGCCATAATCGGCATGGTGACGAAGGCCTGACCGCTTCCGGACGGTATAAAGAAGTTGGCGATGGTTTGCACTGCGAACATTCCCACGGCCGAAAGGGCTCCCGGAAGGATTTGAACGGGAATGCTAAGCCAGTAGACCATTGTATCTACTACGCCACCCTCGCTTAAAACCACCTGGATACCGCGCGCCACAC
>SDBT01005745.1_pt1 | contig 20740 bp, 37 predicted proteins | sample 2277101 | NCBI WGS metagenome assembly SDBT01 (sample SAMN10404973, study PRJNA504765) | marine sediment metagenome | isolation source: marine sediment core GS10_PC15, 103 cmbsf | place: Arctic Ocean: Southern Knipovich Ridge | collected 2010 | reverse complement strand
GTAGCGGTCGACGGAGCCGATAGAGGGCCGCGAGCACTAGAGAAACGGCCTAAAGATCCCACGAGAAAGGCCAACACGGCCAGAGGCGGGCCGGGGAGCTTGGCAGGAATGTCTTGTTCCTTGGCAGGAATTGCGGGTTGACACCTTGCGGTTGTTTGCGGTAGATTAATGCAAGTCGCCACTTGCGGCGACTGTCACTCGAAGGGAGACCCGATGGCATTTGACTACAGCCCCTTGCAGATCACGACGGTCAAGAAGGAGTCAGTTCCAAACCTGCTCGACCTTGGCCTCGAGTACCTGGCCAAGGACATCAAGGACGCGAGAAAGAAGGCCGGCGCGAAACGCTACTTCGACCTCCGGGTCACCGTCGCGCCGGACGACGAGGCTACGTCCGCGTCGATCAGCCTGAAGATTTCCAAGATCGCACTTGCGCCAACCGTGGACGTGTCGTTCCCGGTGGTGCTCGAGACCAAGCACGGACGCCTTGAGTTTATGGCGTTCGAGCAAGGCGAGATCGAAATGCCCGACAACGTAAGCAGAATGGAGGACCGGAATGAGTAATGAGCAAGACCTGGGAGCGCTGGCGGAGTTCGTCGCGGAGCAAGCGGAAGCCAAGAACGACCCGCGGTGCCCTGCGCATGAGCGTTTCCAAACCGCGGCAACGATGATCCTTAGCGAGGCCGGCGTTCCGATCGTGATGGGAGGCGCTGCGGTCGACTTCGGCCACCTTGTGGAGCTGTCGAAGGTCGTCCACGCCGAGACGCTCGAGGTCGCGACTCTGCAAGCCGTCGTCGATTTGTTCGCTAGCAAATTCGAGGCCGTCGACATGGTTGATCTCCTGTGGCTCGGCAAGATGCATATCCGGATCGCTCACCCCGGCGTCGTGCTGGTGGAGACTTCCCACGTCCGCGCCGATGGCGCTCGCGATCTTGTCATGCAGTCTGCGTGGAAGGCGCAGCGCCACCACTTCGACGAATGGCTGTCGGTAGCGAACTTCTCGACGTGGCTACTGAGCGCGTTCGATCCCAACGACGACTCCGAGCAGCTGTATCAGGCGCTCGGCCGAGGCGTGAAGTACGAAGCCGCGCGCGAAGCCTCCGACGGCAAAGACGGCATCGAGTTCAGGACGAAGGAGGGCGTGAGCGTCGAGTGGTCGGACGGGATCGGCCCGCGGTTCAATCTGAAATACATCTGCACCTTTCCGGAAGTTTCTCAGCCGGAGCGGGCCTGCATTCTCCGACCGGGCAAGACCGCCGACGGAATTCGGGTCAAGCTCGTCGACGCTGACGGGGGCGCCTGGCGATGGAAGGCCATCGCGTCAATCGCCGAGTGGCTAAAGGCCAACGAAGAGCTCAAGGGCGTCACGATTCTGGGTTGACCAATGCCTAGAATCACGGTCACCGTTGACGAAGAGACGGAAGGCTGGCTGATCTCTCAGCAAGCCGAAACTGGGCGGACGGTGGCCGCTGCTGCGCGGTTCGCGATCGAGAATGCGATGCGAGCCGACCAATGCCGGGAACGAGCCGGAGTCACGAGCTCCCGCCCTGCACCGAGTCCACCAACGACAGACCGGCAAGCCGCGGCCGTGGCCGGCAGCGAAGACGACCCAGTCGAACAGGCAGAGCAGCACTGGAGACGAGAAATTGGCTTGGACGCGTGGCCCCAGGCAACGAAGTTGGTGTAAGGGGAGCGGGTTCGAGCTCGCCACCCCGGCAAAGGCGGCCGAATGATCGCCCGCATCCATCCAGCAACGCTGGAGAGCAGGAACTGGGGCGACGCCGACAGCTTCGTCGTCGAGGGAGAAAGCTACCGGGTCGTGCGGTCCGAGTCTGTGCCGGTGGGCGAGGTCGAGCTTTCCGACGATGACGGCGACCACGAGCGGGTCCTGGAGCTCGACGAGGTGCGCAACTGATGAAGACAATCTCAATCATGGTATTTCTGGCTGACCGCGGACGGGCGCTGGAGAACGCGAAGCAGGAGAAAAAAGCATGAAAAAAAGAACCCCACACGATGCGATCAAGTCGATCCTGAAGCTGATCCCACAAACCGAACGTGACTTCCGCGATGAGCTCACGAAGTGCGCCAAGACAGCGCTCTACGCCGCGCCGGAAATTCACCGAGCGGTTTTTGCTCGCGCAACGGTTGCCGTGGCCATGTTCCTGGGCGAGCCGCCCTTGGACGGGTGGAAGGAAGACGTGCGGGCGACCTGGATGAGCGAACGGTGAAATCCTTCAAGGATCCCGCCTCGGGCCGCTTCGCGAAAACCGGCGAGGCGCTGGAGTTCGACCGGCCAGCCGGGTCGCCACGGCGGGGCTGGAAAGTGAGGCTCGAGGCGCTGTCACGGGAGCAGCGGGCCGAATGGAGGGAGGAGCTCCTGAGGCGGCCGATACCGGGCACATACCACAGAAGGTTCGAGGGAAAGACGACGCGGCGACCCTGGTCCGAGGTGCGGAAAGAGGTGGCCGCGCGCCACGCGGAACTTGATCACAAGGAATTGGAACGTGCCGCGAGGAAGACGTGAGACTCGGCCTCGCCACCCGGAGCAAGCCGTTCGAGGACGATCGCGGCGTCATCCGGATGGACGGCAAGGAGATGTACGTGATCGACCTCGACACCGGCGACCGGCTGGAGAATCAAACGTCGTGGCTGTGGTGCAAGGGCTCGCTTCTGACGCATCAGCTCGAGGGCGAAGACGGGGGTCTTCTGACTCCTGAACACGTCGAGGCGGAGGCGGATTACCTGGTGGTCATCGTGCGGTGTGACGGAGCGTTGGACCTGGATCGGACAAACGAACGGGAGAAGAAATGAACGACGAAAAGAGTAGCACGGTCGTCGGCTACGCGTACGATTGCGAGTCTGGCTACCTCGACGGGCCGAACGGGAAACGGTTCGAGTGGGCCGCTGGCCAGCACCGTACACTTCCAGAGTGTCGCCGCTTTGCGGAAGAAGACCGCGAGCGCACAGTGGCAACTGGCGAAAGTTGCAGCTACATCTATCCGATACGGGCCATGAAAAAAACGATCAGCGAACTGATACGCAACGCATCGGAGACTGTCCTGAGAAGCATGAAGAAGGAGCAGAATGAAGCCATCGAACTTGCCTGGGGCCTGATCGCCAATGGATACGGCGGAGACTGGAGCCGCGCGACGCCTGAATGGCGAGACGCGGCCGAGCGATGGCGCGACAGATTCGTCCCCGATATCGCCGCGCGGGCTCGCCGCGAAGCCCCCGAAGAACTGGTGACGGTCGCGATGCTGCCGCGGTCCGCTGGCAGGCGCGCAGAGACCTGCGCGAGGAGTTCGCTGAACGAGGTACTGCCGGTGAAGATCAAGGGGTGCCGGTGACCTGGATCCGCACCAAGGACCGCTCGAAGCTCGAGCACGAATGCCGCCTCTACGTCGACGACGCCCCGCCGAGGCGCCACTATTTCAGCGTCTACGTCTGGGAAACGCCGGAAGCGCTGGAAGCCGAAACACCAGACGACGCTTTGCCCGTGCCCGAAGAACTCGAGCGTGACGGCACGGGCGACGTGCTCGGCAAGTGCTGCCATACTCCGGAGCGGATCCGCATCGACGCGGACGGCACAGAAACCAGGATCACCCGCCCGAAGCTCGGAGAGATCCACCTAGTATCCGGTCGCTGGACGATGGAGATCGTCGCCCACGAGTGCCTGCATGCCTCGCTTGGCGCGGCTCTGCACCTCGACGACCCGGACAGCGAAGAGCATGAGGAGCGGTTCTGCTACCGCCACGGCACCATGGTCGGGGATCTCTACCGGTGGCTCTGGGAAGAGAACGGGGGCGGATCGTGACGATATTCGAGCAGAATTGCCCGATCAGAGAGCGCACCGGGGGCGGCGCTTCTGTGGGCCGGTGCTGGTTCCACTCTCCTGGCGATGTGTGCCCGCGGCACGGCGATGAGAGCGAGCCGCTACGGGCCTACCGGGAGACCGGCGAGCTGACGGACGAGCTCGACTTCGATCCGAAGCTGGCGGCGGCCGTTCGGCGGAATCGCGAGACGCGGCACCGATGAACGTCGTCGAGCTCATATACCCGCCGCCCGCGGACCCCCGGCAGCAGTTGCGGGGCATGGTCGCCGGCCTCGGCGCGGATGAGGAGCGGGAGCCGGTATCGCTCCGGGATCACCTCTACGAGGTCGACCCAGGGCCGCACCGGGAGCTGTGGCACGTTGGCCGCATGGTCGAAGCTTGCCAGGCGGTGCTCGACGGCGAGATTACACGCCTTGCCGTCCACGCGCCGCCCAGGACGTACAAGAGTCGGACGGTGGTGCAAGGGCTGGGGTCGTGCTGGGTCCGGAACAACCCCTCCGAGACGGTCTTTCTCGGGATGGCGGTCGATACCGTCATGCTGGAGCAAGCTGCTTGGGCGAGGGATATGGTTCGAGAGGCCGGGGTCGAGCTACGGCCGGACTCGACTTCGAAAACCCACTGGCGAACCGTCCAGAAAGGCGGACTCATCGCGCGGACGATGAAAGGCGGAATGCTGGGGGTGGGGGGGAACGCCTGTATCGTGGATGATCCCTTCCCGAGCTGGGAAGCTGCCCAGCGCCGTCTGTTGCAGGATCAAATATGGTCTCTGCTGACGCGCGGTATCTGGCCGCGGATCGAGACGCGCAAAGACGGCAGCCCGCCGCCGCTGGTGTTGATGCTCCAGCGCCTAGGCTGGCGTGACTGCGCCGGCTTGCTTTACGCCGCGCTTGAGCGCGGCGAGCACCCCTTTGGCCCGGAGGAGTTCACGGTGCTCGAGCTCAAAGGGATCTACCGGGAGCGTCGGACGGCATACCCGAAGCCGTGCAACGTCATTCCCGACCCGAGGCGGCCAGGAGACCCTCTTTGCAGCGGCTCAGCGCTCGCCGATGGAATCCAGGCCGTCATCAACGAGCGTGCCGCCTCAGATCCCGAGCACCACGAAGACATCGACCAGCAAGAGCCCGAGGAAGGCGCGGGAGGCGGCCACTTCAAGCGCTCCTTCTTCCACGCGTTCGGCGAAGGATTCGTCACGCCACCGCCGGCAGAAGGCGACCTTCGGCGCGACGAGATCAGGCGCGCAGAGGCCATGGCGGCGGCCGGGATCGTGCCGCCTATCGTGCGCTGGGTTAGAGGCACCGACCTTGCCGCGGGAGGAGCAGACGCCCTGGCGTCCGTCCTGTGGGCCGTCTTCGCGAAGGGCCACCCGCATAGCCTCATGGCGGCCGGCATCACCGAGGAGCACCCGCCGTCGATGGCGGTCGAGGGCATCGTCCTCCAGCGGGCCGAGAGCGATACTACTCAAGTCGAGCAGGCCATCCCGCATGAGATCGCGATCGGGAAGAACTTTGCGCTCGGGCTCAAGGAGAAGATGGCGCGGGCGCACATCAAGTGCGAGCTCGTCTCCGAGGCGGGCGCGAAACTGCCGAAGACCCGTCTCTTGATCTCGGCGGCGGCGCCGAGGTGCTCGGGTTGCGGCGCGGTGATCGTTTCGGAGTCGGAAGCTCAGAAGATGGCCGCGGGCTCATTCTGCGCTTGCGAGACGCCTTCTGGAGTCCGCGGTGGGTCGATTTGCCTCATGCACGCATCTTGGAACGATCGGTGGCGCGAGGTCTTCCACCACTTCACGGGCGACGAAGGCGGAGACGACCACATCGTTGATGCGGCGCGTATCGGGCATGCGCTGACGGTGAAGGCTCGCCCTCGCGGCGGTGGCGGCTATGCAATCATGACTTAGGGGCCTCCGGGGCACCTCGGAATTGGTGAATCCGGCTCGGGCACGGATCAAGAGCCTGGCAAGTTCACGGCCAGCAAGATCGAGCCGCTTGGGCGGCTCGTCCGATGCCCCAAGGTGGTACGCCCTGAGCTCTCCGGGGGTGCGGCCCGGGTCGCCCTCTGGCTGATCTTGAACATCGTCGTCCGGAAACGGGGACGCGTAGCCGCACTGTCGTGAAAGGGTGGCAGTAATGTCTTGTTTCTTGGCAGGAATGTATGGGTCGAACCCTGCTAGAATAGGCGTCGGCGGCCGGGCTGTAACCCGGCACGCACCGAGGTCAACCCTACAAAGGAGGATTGAGCGATGCCCGACGAAGAGAAGAGTAGCACGGAAGACCATCGGCCAGTCTGTGGCGAGAGCATCAGATGCGACTTCTCCGGGTCGTTCGCAGAGCTCCGCCTGACGTGTAATCGCCGCCTGGGGCATCGCGGGCCGCACCACATGAGGCGCGAAGATCCATTTGTCGATGTGCAGTGGGAGTCGCAGCCGTTCACGGCGGCGAGTTCGGCGGGGGCGCTAGGATGAACTGGGAAGACCTCGTGTTTGTTCTATGGTGGTTCTTCCTCTGGAAACTCGTCGCCACACTTCCTGTCGGTGTCGATGTGGCGCACGCCGTTGCATGCGCATTCCCACTCGTTCGTCCGCGTTCCTGTAGACTCTTCGCTGCTGGCCATGATGATCCTCCTGGGTAGTGGCTAGCTGGTGGGCGGCCCGTGCTCCGGGTCGCTCGCCACATTGTCCGAAATGTAACCGCCTCCCGCCCATCTCCCGGCGGTTGCTGCTCAAGCGCTCGGATAGCCCTGAGTCCCTCGGCGAGGCCTCGCGGGCGATCGTTTGCCGCGCGCCGCGCCTACAGGCCACATTGTACCACAGACCGCCGATGTGGTATAAGCAGACCCATGGCGAAGTTCTCCCACTCCGCGGGCTACCTCGAAGACGAGAAATCTCGGCACCTCTCGAGGCTGCTACACGCCGGAACTTTTGCCATGCAGCAGGCCGCGCTGGCCGGCGATACGGACGTAGGGCTCTACCCGCGAGCAGGGGAGATGAGGAACGCCTACATGCCGGGCGAGACCCCGACCGGCGGCAAGGTGAGCCTCTTCGAGGCTCGTGTGCGTCAAACGGTCCTGGCTCCGGTATGGGAGGATTCGGTGAGAAAGTCGGCGATGGCGCCCCTCAGGGAGACGATCAGGCTCGACGGCTATGAGGATCGCATCATTGAGTGGGAGCGCAGTCTCGACGGCAACGGGAGATCGACGGTCCCGTTCCTCACCCCGATTCTCCAGAATCAGGCGATCGACGGGATCGCCTTCGTTCAGGTCGATCTTCCTGTGGTCCTCGGTAGCGACGGGCTTCCCGTCCAGCGAAGTTCCGGAGACGACGACGCCGAGGGCATCAGGCCCTACTGTGTCCCCGTGGCGGCCGGCGACTTCGACCCGCTGTCTGTGATATCTGTCGCCGGCCGGGTGGTACTTTTGGGCTGTGCGGTTTATCAGGAGTCGTCCTTTCGCGATGAGAACGGGAAAGAGACTCAGTTGGCAACGTGGCGAGAGTACAGACTCACCGAAGCAGGAGTCGAGTTCCGTGACCATGAGCTGAAAGAGGCGAAGCGCGATGCCGAGGTTGACAGGATTACGGGATGGAGTCCGGTCCAGCCTCTCGGATCGGAAACGAACCTCCAGCGGATTCCCTTCGAACCGTTCACCGCAGACTTTTCGGCGATGACGTTTCGAGGCAAACCGCCATATGCCAGGCCCGCGGAACTAGCCGCGGCAGCGTATCGGAAGCGGGGAGACAAGGACGATCTCGGAAGAGAGATCGCCCGGCTGAGGTTTCATCAAACTCACGTCGAAGCGGATAAGGACGGCAACCCCAAGCTGAAAATGGGGGCTAACTTCTATTTCAACGAGAACGAGGGATCGATGACGGTGCTTGAGTCGTCAGGCTCTGCAATGGCCGAGCTCAGGGCAGATCTTACAGAAGACGAGAACGCCATACGCGCTGCGAATCGATCGATCGCGGCCGAGCGAGTATCTGGCGAGATGACGGCAATGGAGGTTGGCCTCAGGGCGCTGGAAGGCGGAACTTTTCAAGAAGTCCAAACGGAAGTCAACCGCGTCGCCTACATGAGCCTGCTCCGAACTCTGGAGATAATGGGCGGAATAGAGCCATCGGGCGGTACCGTAGCGTGGGACTATGAGTCGGTCCGGATGCTGTCGTCCGCCACGCTCAATAGGGCGGCGCATTTGGTCGAAACTCCCGGCGACGACGGAGAGCCGTTGTTGCCTGTTTCTACATTGCTGCACATGGAAAAGGCGGCCGGGAACTTGCCTGAGAATTTCGACATTGAAAAAGCGATCGCGGGAACACTCGGGACATAAAAGGAGAAGGAGATGAATAAGTGGGCCAAGAACATAGTGAACGGGATTCGACCTCTCGGGATAGGGCTGCTCGTGGCCGTGGGTATCCTCGCCGTTGGAACCCCAGAAGGTGGAAACAATGCCTAAAGGACTGAAAGAAACAGCACAGCTGATCCTATACCTCGCCATCGTCGTCACGATCTCCATGACGGCCTCTAGTTTTCTCACTGTGGAGATCTTGAACGCCGCCGAGGCCAAGCGCTCGACGGTGCTCTGTGACGGGTGTACGGGTACGGGCGCCCAGCGTGAGAAACAGGTAGACGGCGGCCTATCGGTGGCTCAAGCAACGTGCCTGACGACCGGCGGGAATACATTCCCCGATGCAATCGACCTAGAGGCCCGAGACAGCAGCGACCACACCTTTGCAACGGTCGAAGGCTTCACCACCATGACAGCGGATGGCCGCCAGGCTGACCTACTCGGATTCGCCGCTAGTTCCTTCGTCCGAATTGTCATCACAGACGCAGCCGGTCAGCATGACTGCTATTTCACCCTCGCGAGCATCGGCAAATGAGCAAGGAAAACGAAGAAGCGGCCGAAGAAGGGGAAGCGGTGAACGCGGCCGCGACATTCAGGACCGGCATTCTCCTCCTGTCCTTGATCGCGCTCCCGCTCTACGGGCAGACCGTTGGGGGATCGTCCGAGCTCGAGGATCTCCTCATAAGCCTCACTGGCTCGTCCAATCAAGTCGGCTCCGAAGTGCAGGTTTACGGCTCCAACGACCTGATCAAGGCCACGGCCTTTGAGTGCGTGTGGACGCTTGGCGACAATTGCCCGCATCCGTTCTCGGCGCTGGCGATGACAATACAGAGTGATGACGCTGGTGATTCTTCCGCCCTGACGGGGGCAAGGACGGTACTTGTTGAGTGCCTTGATATCGATGGAGTGCCGTTCGCCGAGACGATCACTATGACGGGATTGACGCCCGCCCCGATGGCCGCACCCTGCTTCAGGGTTCAGCGCCTAGAGGTAGTGAGCTCCGGCTCGGCGGCTACGAACCTCGGCAACATCACTGCCGAGAACGCGGCGACCGTCTTTCAGCAAATCGGCGTAACGCCGGATTCCGATAGGGTCGCCGCTGGACTCGGGGAAGGGCACGGCACGAGCCACACCGCGAGCTATACGATACCATCAGCGCTCAAAGCGGGTGATTCCCCGCACCTGGTAGTAGTTCTGACAGAGGTCGTCTATTCATTTAAAGAAGGCGTGGCAGCCGAAGTCCGCGCCATCGGCCCAAATGGCGTGTTGAAAACTTTCCCGGTCGTCTTGGGCGCGCTGGAGCAGCTTTTCGTCAACCGGTGCTATCCAGCCGGGGGCATATTCCAGATCTGGGCCAAGTCGGACAGCGGGAACACTTCCGCCAACATAGACTTGAGGTTTTTGATCATAGACAACGGAAACTCTGCCAATCCCGGGCAGTGCATTTCCCCCGGGGGTTTCGGGTGAGACTCTTACGAACAGTGCTGATGGCATTCCTCGTAACGTCTGTGGCGGTGGCGCAAGACATCGAGACCACGGGGGCTCACCGGCTGTTGTCGTCTGGAAACTCGGCCAACTCGGCACTCGGTGGTAACGCCGTGTTCCTCGGGACGCCGGTCGAGTCCCATACCTTCTCGTGGGCGACGGTCACGGTAGACACGGACGTACCGGGGACGATGTTTGTTGAATACAGCTCCGGATCTGTACTCTCGCCTACCGATCCGTCCAGGGTTTGGTACAGCCAAGCGTATCCTTTGAATGAGCCGGTCTCGAATCGATTCATTTTTACCTCTCGGATATCAGGAAGCTTTGCCCGTGTCAGGGTCGAGAACCTGTCGACGCCACAGGCGTTCCTGAGACTGGAAACGATTTTCCACACTTCGTCCATCAATATCGAACCGGACGAATACCATCCAATTTTCGGGCCACTCAGAACAGAGGCATCGCTCGGCGGCCAAGCGGTGCTCGATGGCGTCTCGTCGCAAGCAATCTGGGGGGTCGACGGCGAAGAGCCGGACTGGAGAAAGTCGGGACTGGTGAGCATCGTTTCCGCTTCGACCGAGGACAATCCGTCGGGGACCGGGATGGCTTCCCTACTGGTAGTGGGCACGACCACCGACTCATTCAAGATCGGCGACGAATTCATCACTCTGAACGGGACTACTCCGGTATTGACAACGCAAGAATTCCATAACCCGATTACCAGGATGATAGGATTGACAGCGGGATCTGGAGCTGCGGACTCCTTCGGACGCCCCGTGGCTGACGGGAATATCACTGCGACAATCGACGGTGCGAGCGCCGCGGTCATAAGAGCGGACAGGGGCGACAACACGTCGCAGGGCGTTAATTTCGTCTCCACGTCTTATCTGAGCGGTCTTCCACACACCATCTTTATCAAGAGCGTCACTGTCAATGTCGGCAAGACCGGAACGCCAGGAACCGGGACCGTGAGCATCGAGCTATTCGTTAAGCCCCTGGGCGGCTTGTGGATTCCGTTCTCGCCCGAGCAGATAGAGTTGACGGCCGAGCCGAGTTCGAAAACCATACCGGTTAACCTGGCGTTAAATCCCGGTGACTTGATGATGTGCGTAGCAGACGCTGATAAGGCGGTCACTGTTTCGCTCGAGGCCATCGCGAAGATCTACGGCCCGCCGCTGGCGACCTGCACCGGAGACTGTGAGCCGTGAAGGCCAGCCCCTTGGATGGTCGGCCAAATTCCGGGGCTTCGCCGAGGATTGCTTCCGAGCGCGGCTAGTCCACGTCAGCGGATCTCCCTCTGGCCGATCGAAATACCGACGCTCCCCGCACAGGATCGGTCCGGGCTGGTGGAGTCGTCGGATCAGGCGCTCGATCCGGCGGTCTTCTTTCCATCGCTCCTGGGCCGTCATCCGTCACCGTCGAGCCCCACCGCCAACGCGGTATTCTCGCGGCACCAGGATTCGAGGGTAAATTCTGAGACGCTTCCCGCGATCGACTCAGGAGAGCCGGGGTCCATCTTTGGCCCCATCTCGCCGGCAAAAGGAACGCCGTCTCTCAGGTACGACAGCTGTTTGGCCATCATGCGGGCGTCCTCAGACCAGTAGGTTCCCGCGAAAGTGTGCGGCCATTCTCTGGGAGTGGAGAAGACGGGGACCCCACTGGCTAGCGCCTCGTAGCACCCGAGTGGTACGGCAGGGCTCTCGCTCGTCGAACAAAACGAGTCCATCTGTCGGTACAGGGCCGGGGCGTAGTCTTCCCAGTGCTGGCCAGGATAGCGCCGGGACGGTGAATGCACCTCGACAAGCGCGCCGTGGATCATTGCGTACTCTTCGAGCCCGTCGCCGATCATCAGCACGCGGACCGGAGGCCCGAGCAGTTTCACCGCCTCGACAAACAGGGCAACCCGCTTGAGCTCGCGGCCCTGGTATTTCACGGGACGCCCTGACCAGCCGACCGTGAAGACGTCCTGGCGATCGTCGGCCGTGCGGGGCGTGAAGGCTTCGAGGGCGCCTATGGGACGGCACATGATCCGGTCCGTCGGTAGGCGACAAATCCGATCGGGCTGCGAAGCATGAGTGAAGCAGAGGGCGCCAGCTTGCCGGTAAGCGATCCCCCGCGGAGATGTCGCTTGGTAGTCGTGCGGCTCCGTGAACAGGTCGTGGATCTGCACGACCGTACGCGACAGATCCGGCGACTTGACTCCTTCCGAGGTTCGGACACAGACCCACACGTCGGCGTCCTCGACGGGCTCATCGGACGCGATCACCACTGGTGATTCAGCGGAATCCGCCAGCGCCCTTCGGAACTGCGGCTCGTCGATCACTGGGAATCGCGCCATGTCGGCTACGGCATGCGTGACGAGCGGGTCTTCAGCCTCTATCGCCGCATCGGCCACGCGAACGGCGTGCCTTTTGAGGTCTTCGAACAGCCATCCGCGGTTGGCGGCGTACCAGTTGACGATCATTCGGCCACCGATCCATACATCGACACCGGGAAGTTGTCTGGCCGGCTCGTCATCTCTGGGTAGCAAAACAGGCAAATGGTACCCGGTGAACAGAAGCAAGTCCTGCCCTCTGCCCTATTCGTCGCTCTGGCTTGAGACGTCTTCACGTCTTCAGCATGTCTCTGGTAGGTAGCTTGTCGGCCATCGCGTCCCCTTTCAACGTGCCGGAGCTGAGAACTCTGGCTCACGAGACTATCTGTACTCTGCACCGACATCCTCGCTCGTATTGAGGTAGCCCAGAAAAAGGCGCCGACGGATGCCAGCCGGTACCCGCCGGCCGCGGGTTGGCCCGAGTGACCAGGGTCTGAGTCTTGTGGAGGGCGCGGCGGCGGTTGTCGGGAACGCTGGCGCTGAAGACCAGCACCCCGCCGACCTCTGCCCAGGCGGCCAGCTCTGCCCGGGTGACCTCCGTGACCATCGCGGAGTCGGCAAAGGCCCGCGCCCGGACCAAAGCGGCGTTGCGCGTCTGTCCGCGGACCCACCGCTGGACGTCGCGGGCGCTCATGCCCCCGGCAAGCTTCGTGAGCTCGCCGCGACGGATCAGCGCCAGCTGTGGTCTGGTTGGCCCAAGCCGCATGCTGAGATCCCGAATCAGACCGCCCGGCGGTCGCCGGTCCATCATCGCGAGGGCATCGGCCAGGGCGGCGGACGTATCCGCCTCGAGCGCGGCGATCAGTTCCCGGGCGTGCTGTCGGGCAGCCTCCATGACGAGGTCGGCGCGGATCCCCTCGCCCAGGGTTCCGAGCTGTCGGAGCGCAGCGCTTGCCGAGTTGCGCGAGAGCCTGGCCAGCTGATCGAGGGCCTTGACGAGGGCGTCATCCCAGACCGACCGCCACCAAGTAGAGTTCGTGAAGGCGAAGGCTCGCCGGGTCCTGATGGCGATGGTCGTAGGCAGGGCCAGGCCGGTCGTGCCGCTGGTAAGGCGCCGCGGGAGCCCCGGCCGAATCGTTCCGTCGTTCAGGCGTCTCGAGACCCGTTGAAGGATCGACAGGATCCCGGCGCCGAGAGCTCCCCCGAAAAGTAGCCGCTCGAGCAGGTCTTCCTGGGCCGCGAACTCGGCGTAGAGGTCTTCTTCTCTATGTGGCATTCCCACGCTCAGGTCCATCCGGACGCCCGTGCCTTCGCTTGTCCGCTCGTTCTTCCCACCAAAAGACGAGCCAAACAAAAACCGCCCACGCTGCGCCGGCGAGAATGAGAGGGACGCCTAGCCTGCCAGCAGCATATGCCGCTGCCGCGATGATCCAAGGCGCCAGCGAACGGGTCCACGGCAGCGCCTCGGCGTAGAAGTCCTCGTCACGGTGGGGCATGGAATCTCCGAAGCGGCACCGTATCGATGGCACCCATGGCCTCTCTCAGTCCCTCGAATATCAGGTCCGGTCTGCGGCGTCTTAGTTCGAGGCAGAAGTCGATTGTTGCCCACTCCCATACGTGGTCGCCCGTAGCGTATTCGAAGCGCATCCGCTCGCGGTTCAGGCGCCAGGATCCCTTGAGCCATTTAGCTATTCCTGGTCTGGACCTCGGACACGACTCGCCGATCATGACTCGTCTCTGCTGGCGACGCCTGTGTTGATCGTTCCGATGTCGTTTATAGTCTCGCCTAGCCACTCTGCTTCGCAAAGTTCAGCCAGGCGTCCTTGGCAACCAAGCGAGGACCGGATCGATTCTCTAACAGACTCGAGGCTGTCGGCATCTGTGCCGATCAGTCCTCGGATGTGGGGGCGCTTGCCAAATCCGTCCCACGGTTGAGAGCCAGATCCGGGGTCGATTCGAGTGCTGTACTTGACGCGCCAGATGTTCATCGCAGCTCCTTTTCCGAGCTTGGGTCTAAGGCGGCAGGCCCGGGATTCGAACAGTCCATGGACAAGATGCGACTCCTCCGCGCCATGAGTCCATCAGATCCCACCTCCAAGCGGCCATGACATGCCGACCCGGGCGGCGCCCCATTCCGCGGGAACAGCTGGGCGGGCGCGATGCACGTGAACTCGTTTCGGCACGAGCTCCGAGACGGCCGGTGGCTCTTTGCCGTCAAGCCAGTCGCCGATCTCTCGGGCGCATAGGTGAAACTCGATGAACTCGCAGGGCCTATCTGGGACCTCGGCCAGGATCTCGCGGGACTCCGCGATCACCGGCAAAAGAGCCATGCCGATCGAGGCCGCTTCGTTCTCGTCACGCTTCTGGGTGTCCATCCTAAATTCCCCCTCCGAGCCTACTCAAAACCGACCGCTCAATCCCCAGCACGTCAGCCAGCCCGATCACCCGTGCCCGCTTCTCAGCCGTGCCTAGCGGTTGAGCTGGGAAAGAGCACATCTTGAGAGCTTGGTTCGTCGAGCAGTGGGCGGATCTGAGGGCCGCCTGTAGGTCGCCGGAGTGCCCATCCTGTAGGGCCGCAGCTCGCATGGCGTCCTCGATCATAGCGCCGAGCCGCTCATAGCTCATCTCGGGCAGATCGTCGCGGACGCGGTCGATTTCGCGCGTCCAGGCGGCGCGGGCAACGTGGTCGAGGCGATTCATTGCATCGCAACTATCCGAGAGCTGATCCGGGCAGGTTGATACTTGACCGGCGAGCCTAAGAGCAGATTCTCGATCGACCATCGAAAGCACGGTAGGCACGTGCCCGGCTCTTCGAGGCGCCCTTCGCGCGCCCTCTTGAATTTCGCGCTCTGCTTCAATTCCAGAGTCAGAAGCCACCACTCGCGGCAACATTCCTCATCCCAAACAGGGCGGGCGTGTGCTTCTTTGTGCGTCATGCCCGGCATCTTACTCGCAGAACGTCCCGGTGTCAAATTGTGCAATTGAGAGAAGTCTCTAGAAAAGTGTAAAACAGCAGCAGCGGCGGGCGCCGCTGTAGTCGGCCAGGCGGCCATCACCCCAAATCCAGGCGGACGAGGACCAAACATGGACACAACCAAACTGATCGAGATCGCGCGGAAGGAAGGCTCCGAACAGGCGTTCGGCGAAGCCTACCAGGAGGCGCTACAGGCAGCAGCCAAGGACGCAGTCACCGAATTGGCGACCACGAATGCAGAGCAGGCTCTGAGCATCACCAAGCTTGAAACCAGCAACGGCGAGTTCGCGGACGAGATGAAGCCACTTCAAACGGTGCTCAAAGAGCGCGGATTGACCTGGCGAAACGCCGACGACTTGGCGGCGCTTGGCAAACGTCTTGACGGCGAAGCGGCCTCACCCGCGGACATACAAGCCGCGGCGAAGGTCGAAGCCGAGAGGATGGTAGGCCCGATGACTGACGCGGCTCTTGAGCCGATTCAGAAGGAGCTGAAGGAGGCCAAGGTGGCGGTTGAGCTGGCCGAACAGAAGTACCTCAGCGAGCAGCGAAGGGCTGATTTCACCGAGGTTCGGTTCGAGGTCCACCAGGCGACAACGGGCGATGACAAGGACGGCAAAGCCCGGCCTCAGCTCATCGGGGCGCATAGCGAGACATTCCTGAAAGAGCGGATTATGCCGTTTGTCGTGTTCGAGGAGCGCGAGAACGCCCTCGGCAAAATGGCAAGGCTGCCAGCAGCTCGACACGACGGTACGCCGATCTTTTTCGGCTCGCAGAAGGCGCTGATCCCGGATCTGGTGGCGATGGCCTACGAGGGGAAGGGCGATAAGCCCTGGAATCAGCCCGAGTGTCGCCATTATTTCGCTTCTCACGGAACGGGATCCAACTCGTCACGGGTACCTGGAGCGAAGGACGTTGTGCCCCAGCAAAAAAGAATCGTTGCCGCGACGACAGTGGCAGAAGTAGAGGCTGCGATGTCGGGCTGACACCGGCAATGCACCGGAAGTGAACCCACCAGGAAAGGTAGAACCCGATGGCCGAGACCATGATCACCCCGGACGTCCTCGCTCCAGTAGCGACGATGGTCCTCAAGAATCAAGCAGTTCTGCATCAGCTCCTCCGGAATCCATCCGATGAGGCGCGATTCACCGGTAGCGAGAAGGTCGGCAACACGATCAAGATCCTGACGCCTGCGCCGTCAGATGTCCGCGAATTCAGCGGCACGGCAACGGCTCGGTCAGCGGCCGAGACTTCGACCGACCTGGTGATCGAGAAGCACTTCTTCGACCAAATCGAGGTCAGCGCGGAACAGCGCACCCTTGAGCTCAAGGATTTCACCCGGCTCTACGTCGATCCGGTGATGAAGGGCTTTGCCGAAGCGCTGTCGAGCTACGCCGCGGAGAAGTTCGTCGGCATTCCATTCTTCTCCGGTGCCGCGGGCGATCCGCCCGACTCTGTCGGCGACGTGACGAACATCACCAAGATTCTGAGCATCAACAAGGCACCGAGGAATCGTCTCGCGGTCGTTGATCCAACCGCTGAGGCGGATCTGATGGCGATCGAGGCGTTCCACTCCGCCGAAAAGCGGGGCGACGGCGGCACCGCCTTGCGGGAAGCCAGCCTGGGAAGGATCCTCAACTTCGACTGGTTCATGGACCAGAGCATCCCTCCCCACACCGCGGGCACGATGGCGGCCGAGTCGCCCTTGGTCGACGTCAGCGGCGGCGTGCTCGAGGATGCGGTCGTCATGGATATCGACGACGTCGGCGCTGGATCGCAGACGATCCTGATCGGCGACCTCTTCACGGTCGCCGGAGTTACCGGTTATCAGGGCGTGTTCACCAACAACACGACTGCGTCGAGTGGGCAGATCACCGCGGCGACCTTCACCCCGCCCGCCCCGGTTGGCGGCTTCCCGGACTCCAACGCGATCACCATCATCGGCGACCACACGAAGAATCTGGCGTATTCGCCCGGGGCGTTTACGTTCGTCACTTTCCCGCCGACCGCGAGCGAGGGCGCTCGGTCGTCTTCGTTCTTCGATGCCTCTCTCGGGCTCGGTGTCCGGGTGACGTTCGACTTCAGCTCTTTGAGCCTGGCCGATACGATCACCTTCGAAACCTTCGCCGGCTGCGCGGTTCGTCAGAAAGAGCTGGCAGTGATCGTTCTGGGGTAGGTCGATGCTTCTCCTGATTGGCCCAGAATCCGACGACATTTGCCGCTGCGATTCGGGCGGGCAGCACGAGAGGCTACTGACCGCTCGTGGGTGGCAGTCGCTTGCGGAACTTGACCAGAAGCAGATCCGCGCTCTTGCTCCGGACGGGCTCAAGCTGCCTCCGAACGCGAAGGTGGAGACGTTGGCCGAGGCGGTCACGGCGGCCGTCTTCGCCGGCGGGACTCTGTCTTCGGCCGGGTGGAAAGTCGCGCCAAACGGCCCTCCGGGGATTCGTCCGGCGACCGTCGAGCCGAATCCCGAGCCGGAACCTGACTCGGAAGAAGAGTCGGAGGAACCGGGAGAGCCGGCGGGCGATCCGGAAGAGGTCGACCCTCTCAGGTGTCCCGACTGCGGGCGCGATGACTTTGCGACCGAGGCGGGGCGCAGAGGCCATCAGACCAGAATGCACGGGTGACCGATGGCGATCACGGTCGAGGACGGCACGGTCGTTGCCGGCGCCGATGGCTACGAAGACGCCGCGGACACGTCGGCGCGCCTCGTCCTGCTTGGTCTGACGACGTTCGACAGCAAGCCGACGGCGACCCAAGAGGGGACTATCCGGAGATCGACGGTTGAATGCGAGAACCAGATCCGCAGCGGTGTAGAGGGGTCGCAGGTGGTCGACGAGCACCTGAGACTATTTCCGCGGACCCGATGCTTTGATACCGACGCGATGCGCGAATTCGAATCGACCGAAATACCGGAAGCGCTGAAGGCCGGCATTGCGCATCGGTGCGAGGACAGAGAGGCTGGGAGGGTCGCCAAGGGCGACCGTGAAATCAGGCGCGAGAAAGACGAAAGAGGGGAAATTGAATACGTGGCGTCAGGCAAGTCCAGATTCCGTAGAGATTCGCCGGAAGCCGATGAGCATCTTCGGCGCCTGAGGTGGAGGCAGTGAGCGCCGTCGAAAGATTCCGCGACAGCGCGGTGCGAAACAACCGGCACTTTGGCGCGACCGACGTGACCCTCGAGCGCGGCGCCGTGTCGCTATTCGAATCGGTCTCTGGTGCCGCGGCTTCGCTGTCGGCGAGTATCGCTTCTGCCGCGGCCACTTCGCTGCCACTCACGTCCGCCGAGTCCCTTCGCGGCCGGCTGTCTCCCGGCGTCACGCTGGCCATCGCTGGGCACTCGCTCATCTACACGGTTCAAGCGCTTGCAGAGCCCTCGGGGACCACGATCACCGTGACGATCGACCCCGGCCTTGAATTCGACGTCAATGGCGAGGCGGTCACCGCTTCGCCGCGGTCGCTGTCGTTCATCGGCGGTCAGGTCAAGCTTGCTGGGAACAAGATCCCGGCCGGTTGGACAGTGGGCGCCGAGGACGAGATCTGGGCGCTGGTGCCGCCGAACACGAGCGCGGGCGCCGAGCCGCGCAAGGGCGACCGGATGATCGCGCCCTACGATGCGGTCATCAGCGCTCCAGTCAATGGCCGCGAGCGGATCGAGTACCTGGTCCTGGTGACACCCATGGCGATCGAGGAGGCGGCGTAATGCCAATGGCCCACCGCGTCCCATTCTTTCCGGCTCTCGAGATCCAAGGCGCTCACGCGCTGAAGGTCGAGATCGAAGATCACGAGTACAAAGTGACCGTGGGCAACGTCGACATCACGAGGCAGATCAAAACGATCGAGATCAGCATGGCTCCGGGCGAACTCCCCGCGGTGAAGTTGGAGCTGACTCCCGGCAGCGTGGCGCTAGATCTTGCGGGCGTTTCGATTACGGCACCATTGAACGCGGACGAGCGACGAAGGTCGGTTGCAGCCGTGGCGGCAACAGGAGAAACCGAGAGCCTAATCGAGATCATCGAACGGCTGTCCGGAGAGCGAGTTCCCGCCGACGAGGTGGCGGCGTGACCGAGCTCACCCGCAGAGATGCTGTCAGGTTCGGCGTGTTGGCCGTTGGCGCTGCCGCGGTTGGCATGACCGCTGCGCCGCGTTCGATCGCGGAGATCATCGAGCAGAACGCCTGGCCGCCCGTGCGTCTAACCTCGGATGACATCCAGATGCCGGGGCAGCTGGCCCTCGACGGCAAGGACATCAGCATGAACGTCAAGTGGGTCGAGCCGGCGACGGGACGGTACTGCGAATGGACAGTGCCACCGGTCCAATCTTCGGGCCACGCCGTGACTCTTGCCCGGCAAGTCGACCCGCGGCGCCTGGACTTCGGCATGACGAAGATGATCGGAGAGACGTAATGCCGACGACCCTTACCAAGCCGCAGCGCGTCACGCTCGACCAGCTCCCCGTCGTGATCGACCGGTTCGTCCAGGCTGGCCTCGACGAGCTCTTCAGGGCTGGCAAAGTCGAGGTCGGTATCGAGCTCGGCGACAACTGGGCCGAAGATCAGCGCTATCGAACCGGGCGCCTGGCGCATTCGACGAGCATCACGGGCAAGCAGGTGATCCCGTTCGACCCAGGCCCGTCGCCGAATGACCAGCTGGCGTTCTACTTGCCGGCGAGCCGCACCGAGCTCACGCAGGCCGCCGAGTCGACGATCCCTCCGGACGCTCCAGGAGACCCGGCGCATGTGATCGAGTTCGCAGGGGAGAACCCAGAGGACCAGGCATACGCATCTTTCATCGAGCGCCGCTTTCGCACGGGCCAGAAGGCGATCGCGAAGACGGAGGCGTCCGAGGCTACGATCAGGACCCGATCCGATCGGCGAGCCGAACGGGCGCTTCGGAGGGTGGTCTAGATGGCAACGGTTACCCTTCACGCGGGCGATCTTTGCCGGCGCCAAAGTGGCTTCAAGATCAATGTCAGAATCCTAGGGATCCCGGCATTGAGGCGCCGCGTGTGGATCGCCATGCAGATCGTTGCCGTCGCCGCCGCCTTGCTGCGGTTCGCGGGGTGGTGTTCGGGCATACGGTTCAAGGTCAAGACGGAGGTGGGACAGTGACCCAGACCGGCACCGGCCTCGCTCGTGTTATGCGCGTCTTCAAGCGCCGCGTCGATGAGCTGTGGCCGGATTCTGCCGGGAAGGTCTGGTATCCCGAGGACGTCGACTTCACTCCGCCGCCGCATACCAAGCCGCCCGCGAATCCAGCGGCGATCCTCCGCATCCAGCCCAACCGGTCGTTTGAAGACCCCCTCGGCTTCGGCGGCAAGACGAGCAAAGGCAACGGATCGATCTCGCTCATCCACGGCGTCCAGGTGCGCGCCGGCATGCTAGATCAGCAGGAAGCCGGCGAGACGGCGATCCGGGCGATCATTGACGTCAACCAGAACGACGAAGCAGAAGACGTCTGGACGATGCCGAACCTTGAAGTCAATCCTCGTGTCAGGCCACAGGGAATCTCGGAGGCCATCGCCAACGCCTTCGATTGGACCCAGTACGTGCCACGAATCAAATTCGCGGAGGGCTTCCTGTAATGCCAGTGATGACGAAACACCTGGGCCGCATGATCCAGGTATGCACCGAAGCAGAAGCATCGTCCCTAGACGGCTGGGAGCGCTGGGAAGACCTGAACGAGGCGAGCAAGGCGCGATTCCGCAGGGTCTACACTTCGGGTCCGGTGCGCGAAGCGATCGACGATATCGAGCACCCGATCATCAAGGTTGAACCTGAACCGCCACCGCCTGAACCTGAACCTGAACC
>SDBT01005744.1_pt1 | contig 20741 bp, 23 predicted proteins | sample 2277101 | NCBI WGS metagenome assembly SDBT01 (sample SAMN10404973, study PRJNA504765) | marine sediment metagenome | isolation source: marine sediment core GS10_PC15, 103 cmbsf | place: Arctic Ocean: Southern Knipovich Ridge | collected 2010 | reverse complement strand
GGGTTTCGCGTAAGAGGCGGAACGCCAAAGTTTCACCCACAACGATGAGTTTTTGTGGTGGAGAAATTCCATTCGCGGACGAATCAGATTTCTGCGCGATATTTGCAAAAGCACTGTTCCCCCTCCTAAAGTTAAACGAAGGGATTGTTATTCATTGGGATGGTAACGGATACATGGTCCACAAAGAATTTGATGACGATGCACAGGAAGTGCAGGTCAAGATAACACAGAATGATGACTATCTAACGGAATTCAAAGACGAGCAACTTTGTTGGTTACATGATGAATCAGAGGTATTCGGAAATGCGTAAGTGTGAAAAACACTCCGAATATAAAGGTATTCGGTGCCCTCGGTACGAATGCCCAGAGTGTTTGGAGATTTATTATGCGGTGTGTCAATGGGAGAAGGAAGCTGTTATGCTTAGTGCTTTCGACCCACGTGATCGTAACAGGGAGCCGCATCCCATAGAAAGTATGAGAAGTGATTTGGTATAAGAAACCACCGTTGATGGAACTATGTAAGGTCCTGACATCCTATGAGGATAATAAGGACACGTTGACATATTTCCGACTTTGGTTGTATCGTATGCATGTAGAGTTTTTAGTAGAAGAATGTAATAAGAAGCGAAGTATAAAGAAGCGAATGGAAAAACCTACCGGAGTGTACTACGTCAATGTAGAACACCTTGGTTGCAACATCCTACGAAGCGAAGTAAATCCCAACATATTTGAAGAAGTACCACCGATGCGGACATGGATTTGGTCCCATTGTAAAAGGTTATGGAAGACCGTTACAATCTAGCTTTGCTAGCGGTTTACGGCAGTCCTTATCGAATCGTAGACACCGAGAAGTCTGAAGAGTGATCACGCTTACAGATCGTCGAAATATCTGTATCTAATACCAGGCCGCAGTACTCGCTGTGACCTTGCATCTTGAGGGTGCGAACGAGGGGGTTGAATTACGTCTATTGGAAATAGAAAAACGAAGAAGTAAGCGGTTGCGGGACAACGAAGTTGGAGCGCAAGCCGACGAAGTGATTGTTACTTACGGGATTTTTTCATTGCTTTGGATTGCTCCTCATAATGCTTTTGAACTACTTCGCGCATATGTTGACGCTCACCAGGTGTTCGACGCATCATCTCTTCATAGCCAACATTTCGCATGTAGAAGACTAATTCAATAATTTCATCTAGCACCGCATCTGCGCTACGCTGAAGTCCCAGCATCATGTTTTGAATGCGTGCGGGATCTTTGGATTTCAGCGTTAGGTAAAAAACGCGATTGGGTTTAGTGGAGCGACTAGAGTTGTTTGCTCATTACAGTCACGACATAGGATCGAGGTTTCAAATGTTGGTCCCCAATCAGACGTCTGTTCTATCCCCGCATATATCTTCTTTAGCCACCCAGCAGGAACCTTCTCCAACCACTCACGGATGAATGCCTTGTCCGTAATAGTATCGACGCTTTGAATAACATCACGCAGTGAATCCAACATAACGTCCTTCCATTCCTCTGGCGTTCTTTCTTGGTTACCTTCACCGCTTTGCAATAGCCTTGTGTAATCTTCGAATCGCACAGGTGCTAGAATAACAACTTGATCGTTCTCTAATTTTATATTGAATGCCGTTAAAGCGGTTGGGTCGATTACTCTTGATGTCTTAATCAAATCGTCTATCTGTATGATATACGAATGTTCCTTTGCATCCTCACAATCGTGAGTGTAGTTTAATTCCATGTCGTTACCGTATGAAACCTTGCGCAGACATATAAGCAAGTGGTCGACATCCTTCGCAAGTAGTTGGCCAGGTTGACGGATTTGTGGAATGCAACGTCCAAATACTTCATTGACGGCATCACCGCTAAACAGTTTATCTGGTGATTTCATTACAATCTCATCGACTGCTGTCATTGGCTCAACGTGAACTTCACCATCGCGAACGGATTCGTGTAGCTCATCATTTGTGTAGAAAATACCACCTGATGGTAAGCGGAACGTTTCACCAGGCATCCGAATTCGGGCGAGTAGTGGGTTATCATTATTCATTATTTTTCTCCTATAAGCGTATTTATCGTTAGGAACAACACAGTAAATACACGAGTTAATGCGAGGATAATATGCCGTTAGATAGTAACGAATACCGAGCAATGGTTGATGCCGTTGCGGAAGGTGTGCAAAAGGGGATGAATGAAGCAGCGCGAACCGGTGGGTTTGCGGCGGGCGGCTCACTGCGTGGCGCTCGTGGCGACCGAATGGACCCTAAAGACCGAGCAGCTCAAGAAAAGCAAAGAAAGGTTCTCGCGGATCAATCAAAAACTTACCGAGAACTAGTAAAGCAACTAAAGCAGAATGAAATCAGCTCGGAACAGCTTCATGAAGCTGTTAAAGTAGGGAATGTGGTTTTTGACCGAGCGATTGAACAAGGATTCAAGACATCTAAAATGTTTGGAACACTTGGTGGCTCTCTCGATAAACTACCCAAAGCCTTCTCGTACGCAATTAGAACATCTGGTTCAGACATGGCAACGGAACTTGCAGGCTCCGTTGCGTCGCTTGAGGAAGTGTTTATTGCTCAGCAAAAATTTGATGACCTTCCCCACGTCGCCGATCTTATGGATGAGTTTGCGAAGGGGGAAATCAATCTTCGCGATATGAATTTGAAAATTCAAGAACTTGGATTTTCAGCAAAAGAGACGGAAAGCTTCCTTGAAGATTTTGGTGAAATTACTGATGGGTCAACTATGTTAATCAAAAAAGGCGATACCGCTCGAAAGCAAGCACAGGGAACGATTGGGAAATTTCGGGGAGAGGTTCTCAAGACACAAAAGGCGGTTGCACAGTTAGGTAAGAGTCAAAAAGGGAATCTCGGTCCGCTAGCAGCAGCAAAAGACAAGCTTGAAGACCTTACTATAGCAGGATTTTCTGTAGGTAAAGCGTTCGCTGCTGTATCAGCAGTAATTCTAGGATACATCAAAGTACTGACGGATGCTACCTCCAGCACGATGAAATATGGTACTACATTACAGATGTGGGATGCTGCTGTAATGGGTATGAACATGGGCGAATTAGCAGAAATGCAGTCGCGTTATAGAAATGTTATCATGTCGAGTGGTGGAAGTTTATCTGACTTTAACGAACAAATAAAATCTTCGAATGCCGCTCTATTTGAATATACCGGCAACCTAGCTGAAAGTTCTCGCGTGGCTGCACATATGATGGAAGCGAATAAACGACTTGGAGGTAGTGCTGCAACTCAAGGTAAGTTTATGGACGATCAAACTGCGATGTTGCATACGATGAATAAAGTTCTAGGTATGACATCAGAACAGTTTCGAGAACTCAACAACGAAATTATAAACAGTGTTGATGTACGCGCTAGTTTATTCAAATTAGACAAATCAGTAAGACAGCAAAAGTTTCAAGAGATTCAACAAAACGTTGTAAACTTTCGACTACAAGGCATGTTAGAAAATCAAGCAAAACAACTCGCGATGCATTTTGAGAAAATGCGTGGTGAAGATCCTATGGAAAGAATCAAGCGGGCGTTCCGAACACGTGCTTTGATGGGAGCAATTGGAGCCGAAGGAGGCGCTCAAGTTTCACGAGCAATTATCGCTGGACCTAGAGCTGCTGCAATGGGTCTGGGTGGCGTTGAAGAATCAGGCGCACTTCGCACACAACAAGCATTACAACAAACGATGGCAACAGGTCTCGGTGGTGAATTGTTTGGTTCCATGTTGGTAGGCAAGTTGCAACTGGGTGAAACGTTCGGCGCAAAGGGTGCGATGGTTGATGCAGTATTAGAGCAAGGTAATGCAGCAAAAGAGGGCGCGCGGCAACAACTCGAGCAGACAAAGATGATAAGTGGGTTAACCGTTGACCAGAATAAACTGATCATGACGGGATTGATTTTCCAAGCGCAAGCTGTTGAACATCTCAAAACTGGTGGGCTTTCTGCTTTAGGATTAGGCCCTGAACTACTCAAAAAGATGCAAAGTCTAGGGATTGTGGAGGGTCCAGCAGGGACGGTGATTCAATCGCCTTCAGCACTTGGTAATATAAGTGGTGGGGATGCTGAAGAAAATGCGCGAGTGATAAGACAGAATGCAGAGATAGGATCGAATCTCGCACAAAAGGCTGCCGCTGATGCTCAAAAGCAACTACAGATTGGAGAAGTTGGTAATAAACAACGAGCTGAGGCTCTTGAATTACAGAAACAAGCTGTTGCGGCGAACACTAAACTTGTTCAACTCATCAGTCGACAAAGAGCTACGGGCACAAAAAGTCCAACCGGAGGTCAAGATATTGCCGGCGGAGGCCCACGCGGTATCTGGTTTTAAAATTCTTACGTTCAATCGCAAAGCCTATTTCTCAAAGCCATAAATAAGTCAAAAGGCGAGATTTAATATGGCAAAATGGGTTGATTACTTTAAAATCATAGAACCGGCTCCCGAACGGACAAAGATGACCGACTCGCAAGAGATGTCGGATCAGGGTGCGTACAACAATTACACGTGGTATCAGCGCTTAGTTCAGGGTTCTGCTTCAAGAATGACACGATATCGTGAGTACGATCTCATGGATAACGATGTCGACGTATTCCGTGCCCTCGACACTATTGCCGAGGAAATGACGGGAAATAACCCAAAAACGAACGAACCTCTCAACGTAGACATCCAGACAGAAGACGAGAAAGAAGTCGACAGTAACACTGTTTTGACCGTAAAGACTGCTCTTCGACGATGGAACAGAATCCACGATTGGGAAAACCGCTTGTTCAAGGTCGCTCGCATGGCAGTCAAATACGGCGATGTATTTTTCCGTAAAGACCCCCACACAGAACACGAAAAATGGCTATTCGTTCATCCTAAGAACGTTGTCGCTGCTATCGTTGATACAAACGATGTGACAAAGGTTCTTGGTTGGCAGGTCAAGAAGGATATCAAAAAGCCTCGCTCCGGTGCCTACGCAATGCCAATTGGTGCAAAGCAAGATACTCAGTACGATACAGAGCTTATTGACGGTAATGAAATGGTTCGATTCACATTGAACGATGACATGTCTGATACAGCTCCATTCGGCGAATCTATTCTTCGATCCGTATTCCGATCACACAAACAAAAAGAATTACTCGAGGATGCAATCATCATCTATCGAGTGCAGAGAGCTCCAGAACGTCGAGTATTTTACATCGATGTTGGTAAGATGCCTCCACAACGAGTCAAGCAATATCTCGAATCTATCAAGAATGAAATCAAGCAGAAGAAGGTTCCATCTATCTTAGGTGGCCAGAGTGAAGTGGACACTGTTTACAATCCACAATCAATGTCTGAGGACTTCTTCTTTGCGTCACGCCCCGATGGTCGAGGCTCACGCGTTGAAACACTTCCAGGTGGTCAGGGACTCGGCGAATTGTCCGATCTTGAGTACTTCCGTGATAAGGTTTGGGTAGGTCTTCGCGTACCGATTTCTTACATGAAACAAGGTGGTGAAGGCGCCATGTTTAACGACGGTAAGGTTGGCGTTGCTTATATTCAGGAACTCCGCTTTGCTATGTTTGTCATGAGACTACAAAGCTCAATCGAATCGACGATTGATGAAGAATTCAAAAAATATCTTCGCTCATGCAACATCCATATTGACGAAGCGCTTTATCGACTTCGCATCCCAGATCCAACCAACTTTGGTAAATACAGACAGCAAGAAGTTGATGCTGCTCTTCTTACTGGATTTGGCACTGTGGACGGTGTTCCATACTTCTCCAAACGCTTCATTCAGAAGAGATATTTGATGCTTGAGGACGAGGAGATTATCAACAACGAGCGCAAAAAGCTTGAGGAAATGGGCATAGATCCGTCCGATTACGATCCAAAGGTTCACTTGCCAATGATTTATGGCGCTGGTGAAGAAGGTGCAATGGGCCTAGGCGGGCCTCCAATGGGAGGCGGTGGCATGGGCGCACCAATACCAGGTGGATTCGGTGGTGAAGAGATGGGAATGGGTGCTGGAGCAGAAGGTGGAGCAGGGGGCGCAGGCGCTCCTGCAGGACCGCCCGGTGGCGAAACAGGTGCGGTTTGACGCACAACGTATAAATAAAGGAGACGGCAATGGCAGACACAGAACGTCTACAATCAATGCTCGATAATCTGATCAAAGATAAGGGTGAGGAAGCGGCTATAGACTTTCACACATACCTTCAACCAAAAATGAAGGAAGTGATGAACCCAGACTTTGAAGAAGACGAAAAGAATAACGAGGAGTAATTCACAATGGCAAGGGGTGATAAGAATTATCGGAAGGTAGTTCAAGGCGTGAAAAATGCTAGCGCTGATAAAAAGAAAAGGGCGGTTTGGAAAATGATCGGACAAGCAAATAAGAAAGGTCTCCATGAGACACTAGAGAATTTTGTTGTGGCTCTCGCACGCGGCGATTCTGAAGAGGCAGCTGAGTATCTCCATGAGGTTCTAACCATCAAGACGCAGGCTATCCTGCTTGGTGAAGGGGACGACGAGGAGAACGGCGACGAGGAAGTCGTAGTTGTTAAAAAGAAGAAGAAGAGTGACGACAGTGACGACGATTCAGATGATGATTCTGATGATGACGACAGTGACGACGATTCTGATGATGACGACAGTGACGACGATTCTGACGACGATTCCAGCGACGATTCGGATGATTCCGATGATGACGGTGATGATGACTCCGACGATGATGGCGAAGAGCTAGAAGAGTTCTACAAGCCAGTTTCACACGGTCGCACAGATAAGCTTCCACTATGGCACGAAATGAACGACACCAAAAAGGCTAAAAACCGTAAGACTTGGGACTTTAAGAAAGAGAAGTCTGGTAAGACAGATAAGCTTCCATTAGGTCACGAGGCAGATGGTAAAGGAAAGCCACGGAATCGTAAGTCATTCGACCATAAGAACGAGCCAACTGGTAACACCAGCAAGCTTCCACTTTCTCATAAGCTAGGTAAGTAATGTCAAAGTTTCAACCGCTATTTGAATGGATTTCGCCAGCGGAGGCGCATATTATTACAGAGACAACTCAGGACGGTAAGTTGTGGTTGTCTGGTATTCTTATGCAAGCCGAGGTTAAGAATAAGAATGGCAGAAACTATCCTCTAAATGAAATCTCTGGTGCTGTCAAAAGCGCACAACAGCGAATCATTGAGGCTAATGGAATTTTTGGTGAATTGGACCACCCACAGACACTTCAAGTTAACCTGGATCGCGTATCACACGCAATTAAGCAGATTGACATGAGTGGAACTAATGCGACAGGACGAGTTGAGATCCTCAATACCCCTTGCGGCAATATTGCCAAAGGTCTCATCGAAAGTCAGGTAGCAATTGGTATTTCAAGTCGTGGTGCAGGTGCAGTTGGCGACGTCGGCGATGTTAGTGGCTTCCAGTTTGTTACGGCAGACTTAGTAGCACAGCCATCCGCTCCTGATGCGTATCCAAAGGCTGTTTACGAAGCTATTGAAATGGCTCAGAACGGCAGTAAGATTATGTCGCTTGCTGAAGAGATTGTCGAAGATACAGACCATCAAGATTACATTTACAAGCATCTGTTGAAAGAAATTTCAACTCTACTCAGCAACGGTCAGTTTGCTAAAAGGAAATAAAATGGATAAGAAACGACTTCTAGAACTAGCTGGTATGCAAGAGCAAGCAGATCAACTTAACGAGGTTTGGGGTGAAGGATTCGCAGATACGGAAGACTTGACCAGAGGAATGGATGGTGGTGAAGGTCTTGACGCACAAGGCGGTGGTGGAGCCGATCTAAAAGAGACACTTCGCGCATATGTTCAGCGCGCAGCACGTAGAGCACGTCGTGATGGAATGGAAAAAGCAGATTTTGACCATATGATCCTCGAGCTAACTGATGAGATTTGGAGTCAATTCCAGTCTGTTCGTAAGCGCGGCGACCGTGTAGGTGCTACTCCACGCTTCTAAATGAAACTCTCTTCACTAAAAGAAAACGTACCCCTATCCAGTAGACCAAAGAAAGGGTATCAGGCGATCGCAGACCTAACGGCTGTTTTTTTACTTGACCCAAGTGAAATACAAAAATTGGCTGAATCCGGACTGATGTTTATTTGTGATGGATTTGCGAAGGGTAAACTGATTATTAAACCAATTTATCGAAGCCGACAAGATGTAGAAACAGAACTCGACCGAGCAGGTTTCGACTTCGAGTTCCTACAGAACTAAGAAAAGTCGGAATTTTTCCGCATGGCACCGTCATGCGTAGCCCCGCATAATTACTGGGGTTTACAGAGTGCGTAGCTCTTACGCATATCCTTTTTGAACACCCCCGTAAATAGCTACGTACTATATCTGTACATTATGTACGTGGTGAGTAATCGCTACAGAACAAGCAACGGTTAGTAAGGAGCTAGTAATGGAAGAACTGCTGCAAAAACTTCTGGATGCAGACATCCTAGCTGAAGACACAAAAGTAAAGCTGGAAGAAGCATTTAAGACACAGTTGGACGAAGCCATCACTGCGGCGAAGGAAGAAGCAGCTGCTGACGTTCGTGCTGAACTGACTGAACAATGGATTACAGAACGCGATGCCCTAGTTGAGGCTGTGGACGCCAAGGTTGGCGAATATCTCGAAGGTGAGATGACAGAGCTTCGTGAGGATATTGAGCGTTTTCGCGATCTTGAAGCTGAGCATGCGGAGAAGTTGGTGGAAGCCAAAGCCTCCATGCGTGATGAGCTAAAGGATGACCTAAAGGAACTCGTCGAGAAGATCGATGCATTCCTAGAAATTCGTCTTACATCGGAGCTCGAAGAGCTTCATGAGGACCTTGATCAGGCTCGTAGAAATGACTTCGGTCGTAGAATCTTCGAGGCTGTGGCTGCTGAGTACGTTCAGAACTTCTCTGACGACGATGCTGCAGAGGCTTCTCTTCGTGAGACACGTGAGCGTCTAGGTGAGACAGAGGAAGCGTTGGCAGAAGCCGAGCGCACACTTGCTCATTATGAGCGCGCACAGACAATGACAAGCGTTCTATCGCCTCTACTTGGTCGCCAAAAAGAAGTGATGGAAGCAATTCTTCGAAATGTAGATACGGAGCATTTGGAAGAAGGTTACAAGACCTTTATTGGTCGAGTTCTCCGTGAGACAGATCACTCAGAGAAGGAAGATGAAGTACTGGCTGAGAGTAAAAAGACAGGCGAAGAAAAGAAAGTAGCTGCAAAGCAGAAGCTTTCGGAAGGCGCCGAAGTAAATGGCGATGATGAACAGCTATTGCGCGAGCAGGAAGAGGGAAGCCGTAACGGTATGAGCTCCGAAGCTAAGGCAGAGCTGGCCCATTGGGTAGATCTCGCTACTAAGTAAGTACTTAACAACAACAACAAAAAGGAAGTAAAAACCATGCAGGAGCTATTTGAAAATTGGTCTGAAACAAAGGCCGCTCTCTTGGAAGGACTACCAGGCTCTAAGCAAGCTGTAGTCGCACCTCTGTTGGAAAACCAGAAGAATCATCTTCTAGCTGAGGCCGCTGCAGGCGGCGCCGGTGTTACACAGGCTCATGACGTTGCAGGATTTAGAAAGATCCTTATCCCAATGATCCGTCGTATTATTCCTGGCACAATTGCAACTGAGCTTGTTGGCGTACAGCCAATGAGTGGTCCAGTTGGTCTCGTCTACACACTGCGTTATCGTTATGCAGAGGCTGTAGTTGGTGATCCAGCACGTAACCCATTCGGTCTACCAAATGACATCGCAGTAAACGATGAAGTATTTGGTAACGTATCCCCAATTCGTTCGTTCTACTCAGGTGGAGCAGGCGATGGTACACCATTCGAAGCTGACGATCAGGCATCTGGCGCTGGCGGCATTGGTTGGTCAACAGCTGTTCCAGCTGCAATCGATGACGACGCAACAGGGCAAGGTTGGCCTTCGAGCATGCCAGCAACTGATACAGCTGGTAATCCAGGCGCAGGTTTCCCATCCTTCGGTCCACACACGGATCCAGGTTCGGCAGCTGAAGCAGCAACAAACAGCAACGGTGATCGTCCAGCTGGTTTCTTTGAGGATGTAGCAGGCACACTTCGCGGTGGTTCTGGTTCGTTCCTAGAAGGCTCCGGTGGTCGTAAGTTGACCCTTGATGTAGTCAGCCAGGCTATTGAAGCAAACACACGTAAGCTTCAGGCAGGTTGGACAATCGAGGCAATGCAGGACCTAAACGCACAGCACGGTCTAGACCTTGAGTCAGAGATGACACAGGCTCTATCTGCTGAAATCGTTCAGGAAATCGACTTCGAGATCATTGCAGACCTTCTTGGTCTTGCTGGTACAGTCGAGACCTTCGATGGCGAAGGCGCAGGCCAATACGGCGGCGGTGGCGCAGGTAACTACGCTCCAGCTTATATTGGTGATCGTCTAGCTAACCTAGGTGTGCTTGTCAACCGTGTCGCAAACGAAATTGCTCGTAAGACACGTCGTGGTGCAGGTAACTTCATCGTATGTTCGCCACTGATGGTATCCGTACTTCAGTCTGCTGCAAAGTCCGTCTTTGCTCCAGCTGTTGAGGGTTCCTTCAAGGGTCCAAACAACACGATGATGGTTGGTACGCTTAACGGCACAATCAAAGTATACAGCTATATTTGGAACCAAGCTGGTGCTGCTCTTAATCTTTCTGATCCAGGTGGTGGCGATCAGGCAACTGACGTAATGTTGGTAGGTTATAAGGGTGGTAACGGTGAGACGGATACGGGTTATTTCTACTGCCCATATATCCCACTCATGAGTTCAGGTGTTGTTGTCAACCCAGTCACATTCCAGCCAGTCGTTTCTCTAATGACTCGTTATGGTAAGGCTGTGTTCGTCAATGACCAGAGTTCGCTCGGTAACAGCTCTGACTACTACGGCAAGATCACAACGAGTAACCTCGACCTGAGATAAGCCCATAGTCAATATGACTGATGAAGAACCCGCCTTGTGCGGGTTTTTCTTTGCCTGAGATAAATAGTTGTATGAAACTCACAGACCTTCAAGAAGGCCTCCGAAAGCCAAACGTACGCAAACAAACTCATGGATGGGTAGTATACGATCACGTCAACGAACAGTATGCTTCTGGCCCACGCAATAGTCAATCTGATGACATTCGGGATATTCATATTTTCGCCCTCGTGGAAGACGCAAATACAGCGCAAGAACTGTTTGGACGAGGACACGAACGTGACATTGTAGGACATGAAGATGATACGGCCATGGCTAGACAGATTTTAGCAAACCCCGAACGTGACTGGAGCTGGCACGGGCATGAGTCAGAAGAAGCGGCGGTAAAATGGGCTAATACTCAACTTAGAAGTTTCCCCCCAGATACAGACCGTTGGCAAGTTAGAAAGGTTCGTGTAACGTATGAATTCTAGAATGGTGAGAGTTTCCTATTTTCCTTAAAAATGGGTGGTCCCCTGGACAGGTTTAACCCTGCACGGACGGCAGTTTTCCTATTTCTGTAAAAAATGGGTGGTGGAGGTGGCGGTTCGTAACCGCAGCCCCAAGTTTCCTACTTCTTCAAAGAGTAGGTGAGACCCACGAGAGGGCAGAAAGGGAGCTTAGCTCCCTTTCGTTATTTCTGGAGATACAAAATGATAGATCCACTTGAAGAAATCCAAACCATGCTTGTTGACTGTAAATCGCTAATCATAGCGTCTGTCGAGAAGAACTTGGCAATCGACAATGCGGACCCACATGCCAGCTACGCACCGTTTCTATATGCGGACGGATGCTTCTATATCCTCATAAGCGAAATGGCAAGACATGCTCGCAACTTAGCGGAAGCACGTAAGGCTAGTATTATGCTTATCCGTGATGAATCCGATTCGTCAAATCTTTTCGCTCGTCATCGATTGACCCTTGATTGCTTTGTCGAAGAAGTTCCATATAATGGCGATGATTGGTTTAGGATTACTCATAAAATGGAGCAGAAGTTTGGCAGCATCATAAAACAGCTTCGAAGCTTCACAGACATTCATCTGTTCCGCATCAGATCAGAAGGCGGTCGCTATGTCCGTGGTTTTGGCCAGGCGTTCTATGTAAATGACACGCTTGATGACGCCACCCCAATCACTGGCGAAGGGCACAAGACTGTTGACCCTGCGAAGGATTCTGATGATACTTGAATTGTGTAGGGCGAAGTCATGAGTTGTGCGGGCGACCACAGCAGCGATTCATTAGTGACCAGCCCGAGGGTTGGATTTGGGCAAATTAAATAGGATATATACTTAATAGTAATGAGAAGGGCTGCTGGATGCGAGGACCACCTTACTACAGTCCATAAGCAGACCACGTTTAGCGCTGCGAACACCACAAGGGTGGGAGCATTGAACAAGCCACGCCGCGAAAGCACAACGAACTTGTTTGACAGCCGAACGAAAAACGCATAGAAACCTGGCTTCGGCCGGGTTTCTTCGTTCTGGGCCATAAATAATCTCCATGAACACTCTCCCAACCTTTTTAGATTTTCTTACTGAGCAACACGAGATGAGTGGATGGACAAACATCCACACAGATAAAACCCTTTCCGAGAATCTTCCCCATGCTAAAATCGTCGCAAGACACCTGAAAGAGTTTGGGATAACGGAACAAGAAATTCGCAATGCCATAGAGTCTCGTAATCGATATCGGCGGTCAGTCAATAAACCTGAGCATGATACGAGTGGTAACCTAGAAGACGTCTTCCATGAACTTTTTGATGGACACTATGGCCGATTTTATGATGACGGGTGGATTCGTTGGCACTACGATCGATTAGACGTAACATTTATGGACATTACATCGTCTATCGACACGCTGCAAAATGGTTGGGATCATATTCGGGAAATCGCGCAGAAGTATGACCCGGAGAGTGTTATAATCAGTAATATGCATGGCGACTTATCGGACGCGCCAGGAAGCCTACACTTAGCATTGGACGGAGAGGATGTGAAGCAGGGAAACTTTGCGATTTAACGGCGGCACACAGCAAGAAACACTGCGATGATTAGGATGACGGGGTTCCAGGTGATCACTCCGAATACAAATAAGAAGAGTGAAGGACTTGCAAGAAATCCCATAATGCAGATCAGCACAAAGATCAGACCGATAATAAGCAGAGTAATTTCCATTACTTCAATATGCCCACGTCGAACTTTTTCTTTCCTACGATGAACAATGTAAGTCCATCAGGAACTGTCGTGTCGTTTTCTGCAAAGTCAATTTTCTTCGCAACGTTCTTCCAATTCTTTCGTGCCATGTTTGCACTTGGAAACGCACCAGTCATTGCAAGAATATGAAAGATGTTTGTGGTATCATCGATCTCAACAAAGACCTCTTCGCCAGTCAACGGACCGAAGAACAATTCACGGTCCTCTGCAGGACGGTCTTTGTGAATGAACCACTTGTCGCGACTTGCGTCCCATGCAAGGTGGTTACGCGCGAAGTCCTCAATACCTTGCCGCTGTTCTTCCCACGCCAATTCCTTGATTTTATTCATATTACCCATTATACTGGAATATCTACTTGAGGTCACCAAAAGGTGACCACTGAAAGAACATAGAAAACACGGGGTTAGGAGAGGGAAAGGATGTATCTGATAGGAAAAACCGTCAATGGGGAGAAGGTAGGGTGGCTTCACGATGCTGAGGGCAAGAAGTACGATGCCGATAAGCTCCGGAAAACTCCGATCATAGTAAAGTGGACTCGTGTCGCTTATAACGCGAAAGTTTACCAGAAAGACGATGATGCTCTTTACGTTTGTCAGATGATATGGGGCAAGAGTATACCTGCCGATGTGACTGTTAGCGAAGTGCAAAAAAGTGAAATCGAATCAGGAGAACTAAACGTAGGCTAAAGGTCACGTAAATAAGAATACCTGACTGAGAAAAGTAACTTATGACCACGAAGAAAAAGCTCACGTTTAAAGAGTATTTCAACACGAAGGAACAGCTCCTCGAAGCTGTCAAACGGACTCCGAAGCGTACAGCAGAGTACACTGTTCGTAAGTATTGTAAGTTGCCAGTTGGGGAAAGCAAGGACACTCGTGAATACATTCCGCTGAAACCAAAACAAGTGATTACTGTTGACTGGCTTTATGAAGACATAGATAATCCGACCCCTATGGGGTTAAGGTTCCAGAATGTGAAGAATGTAGAAGCTACCAATCTTTATCCGACATTCTGGGAAGGGCAAAAGTTATTGAAGTGGTTACTTCGTAACGCACGCGAGGAATCGTAAATGTCGGAATCAGAACGTTTTGACGACCTGAGGAATCAGTATCGTCGCACTCTCAAGCTCCTTGTCCAATCGATGGCACATACACCTTACCTACCAATAGGTGAAACAGAATTACACGAAGCGCTGGCCATAACAGAAGATGTCATTATGCAGCGACTTCTCGATGACCGTAATTTAGGTCACGATGAATGGAAGGGCGACAAGAAAAAGAAGTACGCACATCTCTTCCGAAGCATTCGTGATGAGATAGATCTCTCCATTCAAATACACTTCAATGTCTCGGACAGAAATTTTGTGGCGAGGCAGTTTCTTGGACATGTCGTTGATCCGTTACTGGCGATTCTCAAGATACATGGTCCCGAGTCAGTCGATTTGACACCTGACCTCATTGAAGCAGGACACGAAGCGGTAAATAACCTCGCCAGAGATTATTCGACCCAAGACTCAATGATTGCGAAACATATTCTGGTATCGACGGCCCAAGCTCATAAGAAAGCAATCGAAGCGAAGAAACAAAGGCGGTGGGCGAAGCAAGCAAGACTGATTACGATTAAGGAAGCAGTCGAAGCATTAAGGATGTAAGATGAAAAGAGTAATTGAAATCAAAGGTGCCGAAGGCGGCAAAGACGCTAAGTTATTCGCACACGACTTAGCAAATGCATATCTACGTCTGGTCGACCGTAAGGGTTGAAAGGCAGTCTCCTCCGTCGCTTCTGACGGACACTTCACAATCGAAATCACTGGTAAGAAGCTTCAAGGGTTAGACCAAGAGGCTGGCGGTCATCGTATACAGCGTGTTTCTCCAACAGAAAAGCGCGGTCGTGTTCATACGTCCAGTGTAACTGTTTCGGTTATCGACCCAGAGATCCAAACGGATCCTAAGTATGCCCTCATAACCGAAGATCATTTTCGCGTAGAGTGGTTCTCAGGTACAGGTGCTGGTGGGCAACATCGCAACAAGAAACAAAACTGCTGTAGGCTGATTCATATTCCAACAGGACTTGTGGAAGCTCGTCAAGGTCGAAAGCGAGCATCGAACCTACGTGAAGCCAAAGAAGCATTGTTGAAACGATTAACAAACGCAAAGACGTCCCAAGCGTCGTCAGCGGCTACGTTATTGAAGAAGGGTCAAATCGGTTCGGGAATGCGAGGTGATAAGATTCGAACATATCGCTTCCAAGAGGATAGAGTTGTAGACCACCAGTCAGGAAAGAAAGCTACTTGTTCAAAAGTGTTGAAAGGTTGGTTCGAAAAACTTTGGAGATAAAGAAAAAGCCAGCAATGCTGGCTTCTCTTGTTTAGATTTGAGTTGTACTTACGGCGAGCTAACTGTAACAGCCTTAGCATCAGAGCCTGTTGCACCGAACGCGTCCGTAGCAGTAGCTGTGATTGTTTGAGCTCCAGTTAGTGGGAATGTAAGAATTGGTGAACCACCAACACCAACTACTCCAAATACAGCGTCTGTTCCAGGAATTGCTGCAAGAAGTACATCGAAATTCGTCAATGCTGGGAACAAAGTTCCAACTGTAATCAAGATTGAAGATGACGCACCAAATGTAGTCGAGCGCGCGCGAGGTCCATCAGTAGCACTACCTGTAGTTAGATCCCACTCCGCACCAGTTGTATCGAGATTCAATTCTGTGATAAGATCCGTATACGTCTGAGCGGACTCACCCGTTACACTAATTGCTTGTCCCCCACCACCATTAACTGCAATTGTTGCAGTGTAGATTGTTGTTGTACCAGCAACAGCACCCACGATTGAACTGAAACCAGTCAATGCTGCAAACAGATCAGTATCAACGATTGCAATCGTTGAAGCTACGCCTGTTGAATCAGATGTACAAGTCAGACCAGCACCAGCAAGTGTCCAGGTTGCATTTGACGTATCAAGTGCAAGCTCAGTTAACAAATCAGTGAACGTCTGAGCAGCGTTACCAGAAAGCGAAAGAAACTGGAGGCCGGCATCTACAGTAACTTGTGCAGTGTATACTGTTGTTGTGCCAGCTATTGGTGCTGGGAATGTAACTGCTGGTGTACCAGCTGCTTGAGCCGTGATAGCCGCGAAAAGATCTCCACCACCAGAAGCTGCTGTACCAGCAGCGACGAGGGCCGTTGATGTAACACTAGCAAGATCGTCTGTGCAGACAAATGAACCAGCAACAAATGCAATGGTTCCGTTAGTAACAGCGCCATCTAGAATCGCTGCGATTGCAGCGTAATCATTTGAGTTTGTAACAACAACTGCTAGCTGCTGTAGACCACCATCTTCAAATGTAACATCCACATCATATGTAGCAGTGGCTACTGAAAGAGGAACTACTGTTCCAGCTGGAGCGCCTGCAACGGTTGCTGATGCTTCGCCTGCCGTATCAGCTGCAAGACTGGTTGAAGCACCACCAGCTGGCGCGCCGCCTAGATCAACAACCTGAAATCCAGCTGTATCAGCAACTAGACCAGTTGAAACGCCACCACCTTCACCACCAACGTCGACCGTTTGCTCACCTTCACCCGCCACAACCGTTTTTGTTGTCCAAACCAGGCTAGATGCAATATCACCCTGCTCAGCATCAATGGCTGTAGCGACGAATTCACCACTTTCCGATGGTACATCTACAAACATGCTGCCTTCCCACATTGTAATTGCAACAACTGGGTCTGTGTTTGGAAATCCAACGAGAGGACGTCCTACTCTTACTTTTTGTCTTGGAGCCATATGTCCCATGAAATTCTCCTGATTCTGTTAAATTGTAGTGGTATTTATATGCTTAACCGATAAACCGAGGAGGATTAGACCAACCTATAAATACTATCCAATAATAGGAGAGATCATTATGTCAGGTGCAATGGCCCCAAGGCAAAAACTAAAGAAGGGACGTCCACTTGAAGGATTTCCCAATCAAGGTCCAACCGTCCAAATTACGGCGTTTCAGTCGCTGGTACAGGCAGGAGTGCCAGAAGCTAGTGGTGAATTTACGGCCACAGCTACTGACCCAGAACAGGGTGATATCGCACGTGACTTAGTGTGGTCTACGGCCGCAGATGGCCAGCTTGGTGAAGGAGCTGCACCAATTCTTACTTTTACTACACCGGGAGCAAGTCAGAATCTTACTGCTCAGGTGTTTGATGGATTCGGTGAAGGTGCTAATGACGTTGTACAGGTTACAGTCTCGGGCGGCGAGTAATCTAAAATCCATCAGATAAGATAGACCCATAAATACTCCACATTGCTAGGAGAATGCCTTTATGGGACAATTTGATTCATTCAACGACGGACCCCTTCAAATCAGAACTGAAGGGCAAACGATTGATATTACATTCGACCGTCTGAGCCCAACAACTGGTCGCATTTCGTGGACCCTTCCTGAACCTCAAAGTGGTTGCGCAAGCGATCAAGACGGCGTGTATTGTGGTATCGTTGTCACGATTGATAATACACCTATAGGTCGTGGTGCGGATTCGAATTCTAAGAGACCAGTCGACGGAACAATTTATACAGCTGACCCAACTGGCGATACAGATCTCCACGTTGGATCTAAAATTGGTACGTCTCTCGTCATTGGAGCATTCTACGAAGCAGAACAAAAGGGCACAGACGAGCCGTTTACAACTACGTTTGATATAACTGGTCTTTCGTCAGACGTTCCATATTATGTTCAGGGTTTCGCAACAACATGTGAGTTCCAATACCATCAGGGTGGCGTGCACGCATATTCCCTTCTGTATGCTGATCCCGATCGACCTGATAGCCCCTCGATGCAGAATATTTCTTTCGGCAAAGAGGTTATTGTTGATGGTTCCGACCTAACCGGACTTCTAGCAGGAAATCTATACACGTTCGATCTGTTGTATAATGATGACGGCGGCGCCATTCTCGCAGGACAAACATTCCCTATCACAATCAATGGTCTGAATGCTCAAACGTATGACGAATTGATTACTGATATTAATAAACAATTTGCTCTGCTTGATAATCCTAACCAATCTCCAGTACCACCAAACACAGGACGTTACTTCTGGGACGCAACAAGCGATATGTTGTTCCAGTGGAACGGCTCAGAGCATGTCAAAATTGAAAACGTCATTGTTCAAGATGAGGATCCTACAACTGTTGTTCTTGGTACATGGTGGTTGCAGCCTTCAACGGGCGAATTGCGCCGATGGAATTTACCAGCGCCTTCAGGTTGGAACCTTGTTACGAATGTTATTACATTCACCCACGACCCAGTAAATCCTGAGAGTGGTGACTTCTGGTTTGACGGCACCGTTGCATGGGAACGTGTTGGACCAACATGGTGCAGCACAAAAACATTCAACACAGCAGTAGACCCAACAACGTGCCCTACGATCAAACGTGATACGTGGTGGTTCGATGAAACAAACATGATTCTAAACGAATGGGATGTTTGTGAGCTACGTTGGGTGGAACGAGAAGCAATCTTCTGGCCTGAGCGCCTCGATATGCTTTCCGACGGTACATTCTGGTTCGATACGACGAACAACATGTTGTTTGAACGAGATACAGGTACGTGGGACCAGCTAGCAGTAACAATTAGTGATACAGAACCTGTTGTAACAACTCCAGGACAATATTGGTTTGACTGTGCAGCATCAGAACTGTTCCAACGAAACGGAGCAGATGATGGTTGGATTGAACATCCAGTTATTGTTTGGCCTACAGACCCCTCTGATATTGAGTCGTGCTCGCTATGGTGGGATTCAACAGATGACATGCTGAAGAAATGGGATGCTGTTCATGGTGAGTGGGATCCAGTGTGTTTGTTTATTCAATCACCGACTGATCCACAACTTGAATTGATTCCCGATAAGGGCGATACGTGGTGGAATCCTGACACGAGTGACTTAAAAAAGTGGGATGGTTCAAATTGGATTGATACTATCTTTGTAAGTTGGCCTACCGACCCTACAGAAGTTGCAGATGGAACAGTTTGGCATGAGCCAGAAGCGGATAAATGGTTTGAACGAGTAACAGGTACTTGGGTTGAGTTCATGCCTGTAGTATCTGAATTTGATCCAAATGCACTACCAAACGGTACGTTTTGGTTTGATTCAGATGATATGCTGTTATTCGAACGTCAGGGAACCAGTTGGATCGCTACACCGTTTACGACAATGCCACTTACACCAGCAATCGGTGAACAGTGGTTTGATACTTCAATAGATATACTGATGGAGTGGGACGGAGTGGCATGGGTGCTATCAACACAAGTACTTGCAGTTGCAACATTAGGAAGTTGTCTTCGTGCTATACAAGATGTATCCGTGTTTATTGATCTTTTCTTCTTTCCAGCCGGCCGTGTTGACTCAGCTGCTTGCACCGATCAAGATGCAACCATTGAGTCGTGCATTATTATATCCTCTACAGTGACAGGCTCTTTGGTTTGTGTTGAAGTAGACGCAGATACAGAAACACTATTCTCTGCATTGGTCCCACAACCAAGGATAAGTCCATCGAATCGTGGCTCAGATGGTAAGGATGGAATCCCTACTTGGGCAAAACTAGGATGTGGCACTGATGGTTCAGTAGACGAGAGACGGGAATTGATGGATAGCATTCGAGCACAGCTGGGACATCCAGTGGTGAAAGTCGAACTAACACAGTTCCAGCTTGATACAGCAGTCACAGCTGGTCTTGAGTCGTTAAGAAAGAGAAGTTCTGTTGCGTATAGACGTGCTTTCTTCTTTCTCGACATTATGCCAGGTCAGCAACGCTATCATATGACAGATAGAGCGATTGGCTTTGATTGCATTGTCAATATATCTGCCGCATATAGATTTACATCAGCATTCCTTAGCTCCGCACACGGGTCGGGAGTGTTTGGTCAAGTAGTACTTCAGCACTTGTACAACATGGGAACGTTCGATTTGTCCTCATTCCACCTTGTTGCTCAGTACGTGGAGCAGATGGAGCACTTATTTGCGACCAGATTGACCTATCATTGGGACGAACCAACAAGAAACTTGGACTTCTACAATGTTTTTGTCCGGCCCGAGCGTGTTCTTTTGGACACCACGACCGAAAGGACGGAACAGGAGCTCCTTAAGGACAGATGGTGCAAGACGTGGATTGAAAAATATGCGCTTGCAGAAGCTCGCCTAATGCTATCAGAAATTCGTGGCAAGTACGCATCCCTACCGGGTGCTGGTGGTGGAGTTGCGTTGAATGCTTCCGAACTTATTGCTCGTCACGATCAGGACAAGCAAGAGTTGTACCAACAGATTGATGATTTCCTCGTCAACGATATTGAGGATCTCGGCATGCACTCGACGTTCATAATTGGATAAGCAATGAAATTAGCTGAAGCATTTTCAAAACGAACGTATGGCAGAACGCATAATTTTGCCGATGGTGCCGACAACGAATACGGGCATGGAACTATCGTGCAAGAAGCATACGATACGGTTCCAATCCATCCATACTGGGGTGGACCACCAACACCAGACAACACAGAAATTAATCCATACTTCACAACAGACTTC
>SDBT01005743.1_pt1 | contig 20742 bp, 17 predicted proteins | sample 2277101 | NCBI WGS metagenome assembly SDBT01 (sample SAMN10404973, study PRJNA504765) | marine sediment metagenome | isolation source: marine sediment core GS10_PC15, 103 cmbsf | place: Arctic Ocean: Southern Knipovich Ridge | collected 2010 | reverse complement strand
AGCCGGCACCGCAAAAAGACGCACAGCGCCGGCCTGCTCATCGGGGACAACTCTTACAACGTATCAGTGCATCACAATCTCCTGGCACATAACGATTTCCGCAATCCGCTCATCATCGGAGGCGGCACGCACGACATCGTCAACAACGTTATTTACAATTGGGGAATTCTGCCGGCCGAGATCGTCGACTACGGCTCGAACACGTTTTTGAATTTCGTCGGCAACTATTTCGTCTCCGGGCCGTCGACCAATCCCGGACCGTATGAAATCCTTTTTCCACAAGGCAATCCGAAGATTTACGTTCGAGACAATATTGGCCCGCACCGTTCTGATCCGAACATGGATGAATGGGCCATTGTCGGCTTTAAATGGGGAGACGAGGGCGTTGCGCCGGTAAAGCATCGCAGCGGCACCAAATTCGAAACTCCCCAGATTTCCACTCAATATTCAGCCGAGGTAATGGATATCGTATTGGCCGAAGCCGGTGCGACGGCACCACAGCGAGATTTGGTCGATCGTCGGGTGGTGGACGATGTGAAAAACCGGACCGGTAAAATAATCGATTCCCCGGACCAAGTCGGCGGCTATCCCAAGCTTGCCGGCGGTACTCCACCGGCGGATTCGGACCATGATGGAATGCCCGATGAGTGGGAGCGGCAGATGAATCTAAATCCGGACGATGCCTCCGACGGCAATAGTGACCTCGATGCAGACGGCTATACTAACATCGAAGAATACCTGCACTCTCTTCCCGGCCACGGCTTAGGTATGTGTTTAGCCAAGGAAAAGCCATCCCCATCCCGATTAACGACAATCGGGATGAGGCTGCCACCCAATAGAAACAATGGAAAATGGGTGGCAGCCTCAAAGCCGTAGGCTTTGGGGATGGAAGCGAATGCCAGAGGCTGGCTAAACGCGTACCGGCTTAGAGCCGCGGACAATCGTGAAATAAAGATCCCCGGAGATTTAGTCCGAGGGTCTTTTTGTGTGCTTTGTGTTCTCGCCATTTTACTGTTCTTCGGAAGGCTTGATCTGCGCGGATCTGGGTGCGCCGGCCTCGTAAATATCTGCCGGGCCGGTTTTGGGATACTTGAACTCGATGTCGCTCTCACGCAGGACGGTGCCGTCCGGTTGAGTATGGTCGTATGTGGCCCCGATAGGAAGCTTCCTGTCGATGTCAATGTACACGGTGAGCGTCCTGCTGCCGCCGGATTTTACATCACGAATTACAGTCCATACTTCGACCTTTTGGCCCTGATAAGTTCCGAGTTCCTTCACAATCTCCGAGTTGTGTTCGGGCTGTATGATACGAAACGTCCTGTCCACCATTTCAAAAGGGCTGGCAACGCCGCCGTCAAATTCCCTTGTCTGTCCAATAGTCTGTTCGTAGATGTTCCTGCCGTCAGGATTCCACCAAAGCTGCTTGCGGGTTTTGAAATCGATATAGACGAATCTTCCCTTGGCGATCGAGACTTGGACTTTCGAGGCAAATGAATACCAGTCTATTTGCGGGCCGTCCTGGGTTTTGTTCTCGTTACCGCCCTTGTTGATGATTTGCATCCAGTCGATCCCTTCCATGGCCTGCCTGATCTGTGCCATAGTAATCGATGCTACATCGACCGAACCTGTCAGGGCGTACATCCCCAGCCCTATCGCGACGATGATCGCCGCGGCTGTTGCAAGTTTTGTCCAGTTACTTTTCATAATAATTCTCCTTATCGCCCCACCCGTGCGAACAGAAGTGGGGCGTTGTTCGTTTTGTTTTTCTATTGCGGCTTCGACGGCATTAGCGATCCGCTCATCGGTTGCTGCGCTGGTGGTTACTCTTACGTTACGAATCACATCTTCAATTCTCTTTGATGGCATCATATCGCCTCCTTTTTTGTCAGAAGCTGCCGGAGTTTTTCCATGCCGTACCGGTACCGGCTTTGCACCGTGTTGATGGACATATTCAGCATCGCGGCAATCTGGCGAAACTTCATATCGCCCTGCAGGTGCAGGACGATGACTTCCCGCTGCTCGGAGGACAATTTCTCCAGTGTCCGGGTTACAGTCTTCATCCGGTCGTCATCGGCCAGAACATGCGCCGGATCAGTCACATCAATCCGTTGCGTTTGCATATTAACTTGACAATTCGACTGAGCATCTCTTCTGCGCAGATGGTCTCGGGCCCGATTCACCACACAACTGAGTAGATATCCTTTGAGATTGCTGCTGACTTTGCATTCATCCGAGACCAGCGAAACAAAGACTTCCTGCAGGCAATCCTCGGCTGTATTGACGTCGCAGACCAGCGACCGGGCGACGGTGAGCAGATCATCCTTGTACTTCAGATAAATCCGCCACCATGCTGCGGTTTCGCCTCGCTGCAAATCCTTCAAAAGTTGCCGATCTTCCGACATAAGTGCACTTGCCTAAAGCTTCAGGTTACCGGCCTCATTAATGCTCAATCATATATATGGCGCATCATGGCTCGATTTTAGTCTAAAAATTTTGAATTCTGCAATACGAAATTCGACCGACAAAATAAGAATTTGCCACAAGTACCATCCTGTATTCATCCGGCAATGCCCGATACAATTGTTTTCCCACACAAATATTGTATGATGCATCTGAGCAAAAATGCGGGAACTTGACAATATCAAAGCAAAATGTGAAACTTCTATAACGATAGTCCGATCGGCAAAAAGAAAGGATGAGCCATGCGAAGAGTAGCCCAGTTAATGGCAGCTACGGCCCTGGTTGCTTTGGCAGGTTGCCGGACTGCCGAAGTGGCCTATGACGTCGATGCGATAGTCTTCCCCGATACGGGAGTGCCGAATCAATACATCGTCAAAGTGAGGATTATGAAGATAGTTCCGGATGTCGAACCGGAAATAATTTGGCAACCCGAATTCCTCACGTTGAAAGATCACCTGGCCATTTTCTCGCTCGACCGGGACGGCCACCAGGTAAAGTGCACTGCTCTGGTCAGCGACGAAAAGGACGGCGTTATGGCTACCATTTTCGTCTCGGTAAAAGAAAGGGGCAAGAGCGCCAAGTCGGGCAGGCAAACCGTAAAGGTAGCGAATCATCCGCCGCCCGGAGAAGCCGAAGAAGATACAAAAATATAAAAGATGCCGCGGGTAAAAATATTCTGATTTTGTCGTGCGCATCACACCCTGCCTTGCTTGAAATTCAATACCGCGAATTTCCCGTAATATTTTCTTGCCGCTTCGTCATAGGCCTTCGCCGCCTCGATTTCATCTTCGAAGGCACCAAGAAATTTACCGATGCCGGCAACCTGTATTCTCGCATACCATTTCTTCTCGCGAGAATGATATGCAATGCCTTTGTACCTTGAGCGGCTGTTGTTGTTTTGCTTTCGCCTGTTCCATGCGTTCTGGCACCGGCTCGCCAATCGCAGATTCGCCTTTCTATTGTCCAGCCCGTCATGATTAATATGGTCGCAAAAATGTTCTTCACCTGCTTTGATGATTTCTCTGTGCATCCATACAGTCTTTCGTTTGCGGTTTTTGCCCATGTAAATCCACCGGATTGCGTAAAACGTGCGCTGGCCCTTCAGAGCGCACCATTTATGCCTGCTCAGACGCCAAAAATCATCGGGATCAACGACGGCGTACATCCCCCGTCTCAACAGTATTCGCCTGAAAGTATAGCCGTAGCGAATCCGCCGATACAAAAGAACAGGAAGAACCAGCAACCGTTCAATCCAGGTCGGAATGTTGATAACAATCTGAATAACTCCCCCGCAGTTTGAATGAATTAGCGAATTATGCCAATTGCAATTAAGATTTACGCCTTTGTCATTTCGACCGGAGGGCCACAAAGTGGCCCGAAGTGGAGAAATCTATTAACAAACAGATTTTTCTTAGGGCTTTGGATAATCATTTACAGACCCCCACCTCCTGAAGTATCAGGAGAAATCCGAAATCCGAAACAATATCAAAATTCAAATTAGCAAATGATCCAAACGGTTAAGTTCTTAGTTCCCTGTTGAAGGTTGTTTTGAGCATTTGAATTTCGATCATTCGTGCTTGTTTCGTATTTCGATATTCGTATTTCGAGTTTCCAGCTTCCGGTTTTCGATATTAGTATTTGGTTGTATTTGTCGGAGGCTAAAAAACAACGCCTCTACTATTGGAGCAACCTGCGCGTTTGATGCGAAAATCTACAAAATTGTAGACACTATTTTCGCCGTAAGTCCTTGTGTGGTAGGGAATAAAAAAATATTTAAACTATTTTATTTTTACTTTCAACTACAATCGCTTTTGGTCGAAAATTGACAGATATTTTACCTATTTTGACGGGATAACAGGATGAACTCGGTTTTGGATTCACCACGAAGAATCACAATAATCAATTATAATAGTCAATAGTCGATAGAAAATAGTCAATTGAATGGCCTTTTTACTTGTTTGTATGCAAACGGCATCTATAATTGAACGTAGCAGATATGATAGCTCTGAAGCGGCAACGTTGTAGTTTATGCTTATCTTTCTTTATGCCAAGAGGCTTGGGATGGTAATAAACAAAAGTAAAAGAACTGAATAAGGCAACATAAATGTAAGCGAAAAAGTGTCTGACCTATTTTTTCTTGGTGGTTCAGTTCGACGCCGCAGACGCGTTGCAACTGACCACGTGCGTTGAAGTAAAACCACTAAGCCTCGGAGGTTTGAAATGAAATCATGCTTCATAAGCTATTCTTACGACAGCCATGACCATACCAAATGGGTGAAGCGTTTGGCCACGAAGCTCAAGAAATCTGGAGTGGATGTTAGACTGGATGCCTTGGACGCTCAACTTGGTGATGACATTGTCCAATATATGATACAAGCAGTTGATAGCGTAGATCGAGTGGTCGTAATCTGTACACCGAACTACAACCAGAAGATGTCAGGGGGAGCGGCATTCGAGAAGATGCTGATGGCAGGAGAACTTGCCGAAGATGCCTTCACAAACAAGTTCATTCCAATTCTTCGAGACGGACATAAAGACACTGCAATACCCAGATTCCTTCACACAAAGCTCTATCATTCGATGCCTAGGAAGCAGATTACTGCACAAGACATAGACAAAATTTCAAATGCGATTCGAGCACGGCGAGCACCCTTGAGGAAAGCTAAATCACCCAGGAAGACTAAAATGGTGCGCCCAAAGAAACACAACAACAATGCGGGTGTTGGCCGCATTCATGTGGTAGGTTTGAGCCTGCTTGCAGGTAGGGGATCAGACGGGGTTAGATACCTATGGCAGAAAGATGGAAGCAAAATCTTCACCGAAAGCATCGCTTTCAACACCAGGCTAAAGGCCCCAGAGAAACCCGATAAAGGGAACAATATATCAGCCTACACAACATCGGTGAGCTTCGGCTGCCAGCTTGCAAACATGGGGATGCCATGCGCCTTCTGTGCGACTGGGAAACTTAAGTTTAACGGGAACATGACTGCTGAAGAAATCGCATTGCAAAACATCTTTATGGCCGAATACGACTCGAGCTGCCCCAGTTGGCCAGAGGTTAGAAACCAAAGTCGAGAGTTTGCATTCATGGGCCAAGGTGAGCCAGGATTCTCATACCCTCAGATTCGCCGAGCAATCCTCTTGACTGATGCTGCTATGGACATTATAGGTCAGTCTGTACACCGATACATTATTTCCTCAGCGGGAATCACAGAAATGTTAGATGCTCTCATCCTGGATTATCGCGCTGGAACTTTTAAGCACCCCGTAACCGTGCACTTTTCTCTTCATGCAATCGCACCAGAACGTCAACACCTGATGCCAATTGATCGTCTTTATTCACATCAGCGATATTTGCGGCGGGCTCAGGAGATATTTGAACTTACAGATGAGAAGATGGCCGTTGGTATTCTTTTGTTCGATAAATTTGCCTCAAAGGATCAGAAAGGCACTGCATTTACAACAACACCAAAGTATCTCAATCGCATGCTAGATTTACTCGATCCCAACTTTCATCGTATAGATCTATGTGACGTAAACATTAGTCGTGTTGTTGAATCTCAGCGACAAGTTAGTAACGAAAGTGCGAGAGGTTTACGAGACCAAGTGCGAGCATGCGGATTTGAAGTGAAGTTATTTTCATCATTTGGTGCTGCAGAAAACTCCGGTTGCGGTATGTTAGCTTCCTCCAAAGCGAAAGTACAGAAGCCAGGCAAAACGACAATGGATCAATTTGAGGCAGCCTGCAATTTGCTCGCGGATGTTCTATCTAACGAAGAATGAAAACTTCAAACAAAGGGATCAAGAGGGACTCGTACCTCCGCCCCTTATCCCTGGTGTTAGGAGCAAAATGACTGGGAATAGTATTAATGCAATACGTTCATATATTGAATTTATGCTCAATTTTAGTGTACGGATCATCACATTTGATTCATCAAAAAATATAATTGGACAGCGTTCGGGTTTTTTTTATAAGCCAACGGATTATGAAGTCCCCATAATCATTACGGCAGGCCATGGATGTCCTGAAACAGGATCTTTTGTGGAGACAAGAATTGCAAAAGATCAAAAGCCTTCGTGTTATAATGCAGGCAATTTCAATATATTCTACTCAGAGAACTCTATTGACATTGCATATAGTAAACTTCCAATTGACATAATTAGAAAGGATCTTCCTGATAATGTGAAAATTGACTATTTAGCCTACTCCCATGAATTTATGGAACCCGTTAAAAGTGAAGCATATGGTTTTGCAGTCTGGAATAATTATGAATTGGTTATGTCCGGAAGTGACCTTTTACTTCCTCAGTACAGTTGTTATGAAGTTGGTATGGAATATGATTATTCAGATGATTGGCAACACTTCTTCAAAACACAAGGGGATTTAAAAAAAGACGAATATTATAGAGCAGCAAGTGGCTCACCAATATCCGATCTTGAAGGTAAGATTTATTCCTTATTGTTAGGAAGAACAGATGATGGGAAATATCTTAGAGGACTCAATATCAAGAAATTCCAACACTTATTGTCAAAATGCTTCTAACATGTCAATCCATTCTACTCTCAAATGCTTCGCATTTTGAGAGAGAATGATCTTATCGTTCGGTAATTTGTAGATCGCAGCATAATAATGAGTGACTATAAACAGATAACCCTAGAAAACTGGACTCAGCCAGATCCCGCAAGTACGTGTTTTGTGAGCATTCATTCTGACGGCACATCCAGTAACATAAAAGCGGAACAGTATTTCTCGGATATAATGAATCATACACTAAGTAAGCAAATACCAGAAGATATCCAGAAACTATATGAGGTCACAAGAGGTACAATGACTTATGGTTATTATTACTACCCGATCTTTACAGTAGCAGTGGAACAACTATTTCGCATTGTAGAATCTTCAGTGTCGTATGTATGTAAAGCCTTAAGTAGTCCTGCTTCAATAAAGACCTTTAATCGCAAAATTGAATGGCTGATAGAGACTGGTATTATAGAAGCCAATGAAAAGGTAAGGTGGGATGGCCTCCGAAGCTTACGAAATTCAAGGGCACACCCTAAAAGCCAAATGATCTTGCCACCAGGGCCAGTACTCGCCCTCTTTGATGAAATGACAACCGATATCAACTCCTTGTTTGATGAATTGGATAAGGCTATTAATCGTAATAAGGAGAATTAAAGGGGTCAGACACCATTTTGAGAATGTCACGTGCATTGATCTGTGGGCCAAGTAACTGATTTTCAATTTTCGATACCCGCTTTCGCGGGCACAAGTTTATGGTTTTTCACTTTTCTTTTGAACAGATTTCTGGCCTTCCGGCGGTATTTGGGCGAGAATAAAGAGATTAACTTGCGTTCGAGCAGTATCCTTAATCCGAGTATCTCCAGGCCGATAAGGGCCAGCCATGAGCCCGGAGTCAATGGTGTTAGCAATGCCAGCACACCAAGGACGACCAATACTATGCCTAAGACTATTTTAAGTGCTCTTCGCATTCTCTCAGGGAATAAGGAATCCCTCAATATATTCGTTCTAATCCCAGATGCTTCGCTTTGCTCTCCATAAGGAGTCCTTAGGACAGCATGACAAAAGTGAGGATTAAAAGTTCTTACACACGCGTTAAGTATTGAATGACATCGACTCGGCAAAGGTCATCTGGAAGTCCGGCTCATGAGCTATTTCTACGTATTCGATTTTGCGCGCCAGTTCGCGGGCCTGGTTCCGGCATTGCCGGCTGATCAGTATCATCTGTGCGCCGGCGGCGGCTGCGTTGCCGACGAAACGAATTCTTTCAACTTCAACCGCAGGCAAAAGACCGATTCGCAGGGCACTACGCCGACTGATGTAATTTCCAAAGGCGCCGGCTAAAAGGATTCGCTTTACGCCGGAATCTTCAAGGCCGATTTTTTGCTGTAAGAGTTTGATGCCGGCACGGATGGCGCCTTTTGCTAATTGCATCTGGCGGATGTCTTTTTGGGACAGAAAGACCGGACTATTTGAGTCTCCGGCCAGGCGGAAGGCAGGACCGCCGTCCTGCTCGATGATTCGGGCGAAAATGGCCGGCGGAAGTTTGTGCTCCAGCATCTTCGGCTCGGCGAAGCGTCCGGTCCCGTCGATAATGCCCAGGTCCAGCATTACAGCGACGGCGTCAATCAGGCCCGAACCGCAGATCGAGCGGGGCGGGACGTTTCCGATTACATCCAGATCGATATCGTCTTCGTTTATCACAACTGCTTCGATTGCGCCATCGAAAGCCCTGCTGCCGCAGGTGATACGTGCGCCTTCCAGGGCGGGGCCGGCGGCGCAGCTTGCTGCGTAGAGTTTGTCTTTTGTGCCGAGAACAATCTCGCCGTTCGTGCCGATATCGACTATCAGCGTCATTTCCTCGGCCGAATCTATATCAGCCGCACAGGCCACGGCGGTAGTATCGGCCCCGACAAAGCCGGCTATATTCTCTACGGTATAGATATTGCCGGCGGGATTTATCTGCACGCCCAGCTCGCCGGGAGTCACTTCGTGGGCATCAAGCGAATAGGCCTCGTAAGGCGCCTGGCCGAGCTGGGTTATGGGCAGCTTGAGGAAAATGTGGTTCATCGTCGTATTGCCGGCGACGCACATTTCGAAGATGTCGTTTGTCCCGATGGCGGCTTTTTTGCAGAGCCTGGCGATCAGGTTATTTATGCAATCGATTATGGCTTCGCGCAGTTCGGCGAATTCTTTGGAAGTTTGGGCGTATGCGATTCTGCTGACAACGTCGTCGCCGAAGCGCGATTGGGGATTAAGGGCGGCTTTCGTAGCCAGGCATTGACCGCCAGCCATATCGATGAGCCTGGCGACGACGGTGGTTGTGCCGAGATCGACGGCAAGGCCGAATATCGGGGCGGCCGAATCCGCACGCACGTACTTTTTATATACGTCGGGCTGAATTTGGGTTCTGGTGTCAATACTTTCGGTGAGAATCCGCTGTTCGAAGAATCTGGAGCCGGCGGGGATTGTTACCGTGAGATCGCCATCGATTTTGTATTGGCAGGCGAGGACCTCCCGGGCGTCCGGCTCAAGGTAGACGAGGCATTTCCCGCACGTTCCCTTGCTGCCGCAAACTGTGTTGAGAATGATGCCGGCCCGGCCTGCGGCCTCGATAAGTGTCGCACCTGAATGAATGAGGATTTGCTCGCCATCGGGCTTGAAAGTGATACTGAAATGCTTCATTTGCCGTGCTGCGTATTGATTTTGTGCGTAAATATACTTATACGCAAATAGGGCCGCTTATTTGCGCATCTACTCGACCGCTGATAAAAAGTCTATCGGCGGTTAGCTTATTTTGTGCCTAATTTTCCAGCGGGCACGCCTTTTTTTGCTGCCCACTTTGCGTCTGCGTCTCGGTTTTGCCATTCATTTCTCCACAAACAGTTAAAATCTTTATCGTAAAGGGCTATTAAACCTTTAGAATATATGGTATTATAAAACTATTGGCAAGTAAAATAAAAATTCAAAAGTTAAGGCAAAAAGTCCGCAGTTCAAAAATCAATGAGCTTTGCGATCCAGAGCGTGTGGCCTGATCTTGTCGAAGACGGCGGCTTTTTGCCAATTCAGATTGGGGTGACAAAATGATTCAGTGCAAAGATTGTGAGTTGTGTGAGATCGGCTCCGACGGCAGAAGAAGCTTCAAATGCGACCCGTTTCTTAATATCAAGGAGCCCGAGTGTATCGCCAAATGGCAGCTAATCCGCCTGGATATGCTCGTAGCCAGCTATCAGGGAATGATGAAGTGGTACGGGAAATTAGCACCCATGCAGGACAAATTGATCCAATTTATGCAGCGCGAAATCAACGAGCTTGACGAAACTGAGAACTGGAAACTCGACGTTGATGAAGATGATGAAGAAGAAATCTTATGATCCCTATTGAAGCCGGAGGGCCCTAATGGGGGAACCTGCAGTACTTTTGTCGCCGAAAAGACCTATAACTGAGCGGATATCAATGTGCCGAACCACAATTTTTCATTCAGTACATAATTAAATGGCACATATTTGGGCACCACGAATGTTATCCAAAAACTCGTTTTTTTGGATTTTTGCAATAAATCAGCCGCGGATACCGTCTCTATTTACGTGAAAAACGCTTGAATATGGCAAAAAGCAATGACTTAGCCCGGATAATAACTGGCTGCCAAGATGGTGATGCTAAGTGCTTCGCTCAGATTGTTGACATGTATGCGAGCCGGTGTTATGGTTATTTTTACCGATTGACGGGCAATAGCGACATCAGTGATGAATTGCTAAGCGAGCTATTTGTTAAGTTAGTGGAGAAAATAGGTTCGTACAAGGGAGGATCTTTTGAAAGCTGGCTGTTTAAGATAGCATCTAATATATTCCACGACTATTTAAGGAGTAAGCAGCGGCGGAAAAAATTGCTCGAGGTCCAAATAACAGGATTCGAGTCCGGAACAATAGAACCAAAGCAGTCCGACGGTGAGTTAACTGACAAACTGCAAATTCAGCTCAAAAGGCTGGACAAGGATACAAGAGAACTGATAATGTTGCGTTTTTATTCGCAGTTGAGCTTCAAGGAAATAGCGCAGATGCGGTCCGAGCCGATCGGGACCACACTGGCAAAGACCCATCGTGCGCTCAAGAAACTGCGGCAATATATGGAGGGCTGAATATTATGGAAGATCGGAATCAAGAGAATTTAAGAGAGCTGTTTGAGAAATTCTTCGACGCCGAACAGGCCGAAAGCTGCGTTGAGGACATTCAAAAGGCCGAGCAGATATTTAGCGAGCATCCTGCGCCCGAGCCGGATGATATGCTCATAGCCAATATTAAGGCCGAAATAGCCATGCGCCTGCAGGCCCGTAGAGCACACCGCTTCAGACGAATAATCTACGAAGTGGTTGGCGCCGCAGCGGCAATCCTTATCGTCGCCGCGGTTAGTCTGCAATTATTTCAAAATGACACTCCCACAAATGGAGAAGTTGTTAGTATAGCCTCGCTCATACCAACGGAACTTTGGATAAGCAACAATATTGCCGCCGACGATGAGGATCTGGCAGCTTTCACCGCTCAAATCGAGCAGATTGAAAACGAGATGCAGGCCTTACAGTCGGGCGAGGACACCGGCAACGGCGACAGTACTATAGCAGAATTAGAGATGGAACTAATAGAAATTAATAGAGATTTCTGGAAGGGTTAAAACAGATGGAGATAAGTCGCGTAATCATCTTAATTTTAGCGATGACGGCAGTATTTGCCGTAAGCACCCAGCCCTGCGCCGGGGACCAGAAAGATGATCAAAGCATCTTTACCGAAGACGAGGACAGAGGGCCGGAACGAGGACCGAGGCGGGGGCCGGGACGAGGCAGGTTTGAGTTGACAGATGAAGAACTTGATCGCATTCTAAAGGATTTGAAAGAGCGTTCTCCCGAAAAGGCAAAGGAACTTACAGAGCTGCGAAAAAAGGACCCGGAAAAGTTCAGAGAGGAGCTTAGAAGACACGCCCGCGAGGAGTTCGGTAAAGTCGTAAGGGAGCGAATAGAAAAATGGCGTCAGCAAAGGCAGGCCGACTTTCTTGAATGGCTTGCGAAGAATGTGCCCGATGAAGCGGAAGATTTGGCTAAATTGAAGGAGAGAAGCCCCGACCTTTACGGTGAGAAGTATGAGTTAACCCGGAGGAAATACGGCCGGACTTACGAGGAGAGTAGGAGGAGTCCCGAATTAGCGGAAGTTCTTATCGAAGATTTACGGCTGCAAAAAAGGCGAGATCAACTGCTTGGCAAAATCAATGCCGCCAGGAGCCAGAGGGAAAAGAAAAAACTAACCGAAGAGCTTCAAGAGGTGGTAGGGCACCGGTATGATCTGATTGTCAGACGAAAACAAATCGCATACGAACGGCTGCTCAAATGGCTTGAGGGGCTGCAGAATCGAATCAAGGAAAGCAGGGCCGACATCCGCAAAGCCCAGGATGCCAAAGTAAAGGCTGAAAATATTAAGAAAAGAACACAGGAATTGCTTGAAGAAAAGAAAGGATTCAACTGGAACTGAGATTATTTGGAAGTTGATTATCCGGAACCAGTTTACAATTGCACATTCACCAGTGCCCGAATAGAGGCACAGATCCACAGTTAACCCCGCAATCAAATGCGGTTTTTTTTTAACACTCCCTATGGCTAAGTGCATCTTTTTTCTAATGCTGATTTACTCATAATTGCTGCCGGAGGTGTCTAATTGCAGCATTAAGACAAGATAGAAGCATATTTGAGCTTGACTGAAATAGGTATGATCTGTTACACTATATATCAGCAAAATAGGAAAAAGTCGTTTGTGAACCTGTTACTATGAAAATAGAGTCAGGAAGATAAAATGATGGCGATTGCGATAAAATCACGATTTTCGGGGACTATCTCTTTACTGATTACAATCTGATGTCTAAGCTTCCCTGTCTATGCCAAATACAGCGGCGGGGCGGGAGAACCTAACGATCCCTACAGAATCGCCACGGCCGAAGACCTGATGCTGCTCGGTGATAGTCCCGAAGATTACGATAAGCACTTTATCCTGACCGCCGACATAGACCTGGAACCGAACCTCCCCGGGCGAAAAGTGTTCGACAGGGCAGTTGTCGCTCCGGATACGGACAATGAAAATTTGTTTTTTCAAGGAACGTCTTTTGGAGGTGTCTTTGATGGGAAGGATCATACAATCTCACATCTTACAATCAGAGGCGGAGAATACCTGGGCATGTTTGGGCGACTAAGCTCTCTCGCAATAATTTCAAATCTGGGTCTTGTAGAAGTAGATGTCAATGGAATAGATGACGCCCTTGGTGGCCTTGTGGGCAGCAACTTTGGTAGTATCACTAACAGCTATAGCACCGGCACAGTCAGTGGAGATGGAATATACAGTGAAGTCGGCGGCCTCGTAGGCTACAATTATGGTAGTATCACCAACAGCTATAGCACCATCACGGTCAGTGGAGATTTATGTTTATACGTCGGCGGTCTCGTATGCTACAACAGTGGCAGCATAATCAACAGCTACAGCACCGGCACAGTCAGTGGAGATTTATGCGTCGGCGGTCTCGTGGGCTACAACAACGGCAGCATAATCAACAGCTACAGTGTAGGCAGTGTTGATGGAGATAATGATGTTGGCGGCCTTGTGGGTAGAAACGAAGGCAGGATCATCTCAGGCTTTTGGGACATGGAGACTTCTGGGCAGACCACCAGCGCCGGCGGCGAAGGTATGACCACCGCCCAGATGCAGGATATCAATACTTATCAGAACGCCGGATGGGATTTTGCCGATGAATCTCTCAACGGTACCTGTGACTACTGGCAAATTTCGCTTGGCGAGTACCCCAAGCTTCGCTTTGAAGGAGACAGGCCGGCGATGCCCGAAGGATCGGGGACGGCAGAGGAACCCTATCAGATACGCAATGCAGCAGATATGGGAACCGTTTGGCTTGAGCCTATAGCCCATTATCGGCTGGAAGCCTCCATAGACCTGTCGGGAATCACCTGGTCCACTGCGGTTATCCCCTGGTTTGGAGGTTCTTTCGACGGAAATGGCTATACAATCAACCATCTCCATATTCAGCGTGGTGGTTATCTGGGTCTGTTTGGGCAACTAAGCCCCCGCGCGATAGTTTCAAATCTGGGTCTTGAAGAAGTAGATGTCAACGGGACAAGTGATTATGTTGGTGGCCTCATAGGCCACAATGAAGGCGGCGTCGCCAACTGTTACAGCATCGGCAAGGTAAGTGGAGTGGGCAAAGTCGGTGGCCTCGCAGGCTTTAACTATGGGAGTATAATCAACAGCTACAGTACTGGCTCGATCAATGGAAGTGACTATGTCGGTGGCCTCGCGGGTTACAATTATGGTATGATAATCAACAGCTACAGAACTGATAGCGTCACTGGAAGCCGCTTCGTTGGTGCCATTACAGGCTATAACGAGCCTATCATCCACAGTCCCAATATCATGAGCTACCAATGTGGTCATATCATAAACAGCTACAGTACCAGCAATATCAGCGGAGATAAAGATGTAAACGGGCTTGCTGGAAACAACGGCGGCATAATCATCTCAAGTTTCTGGGGCATGGGAACCTATGGACTTGTCGACAGCAACCGTCTGACACCAACCAAGATGAAGGATATAGATACTTATCTTAATGCCGGATGGGATTTCGAAGGTGAATCCCTCAATGGTATCTGCGACTACTGGCAGATTTCGCCCGGTGAATATCCCAAGTTACGTTTAGCAAACAAAAGACCGGTAATGCCAGAAGGATTAGGAACAGCCGAAGAACCCTATTTGATATGCGATGCCAAATATCTGGGAACCATATGGTCTGAACCTACAGCCCATTACCGTCTGGAAAATCCCATCGACTTATCGGGTATCACCTGGTCCACGGCGGTTATCCCCTGGTTTGGAGGTTCTTTCGATGGCAATGGCCATACGATAAGCCATATTCATATCCAGGGGCACAGCTACCTGGGATTGTTCGGACAATTAAATTCCAAGGCGGTGATTTCCAATCTCGGCCTGGAAGGTGTGGATATCTATGTCTACGGAGAAAAAGGTATCAATGCCGGCGGCCTTGTGGGTTATAACGAAGGCCTTATCACCAACAACCATACAATCGGAACGGTTATAGGAGATAAAAACATCGGCGGCCTCGTGGGCTACAATAATGGTAGCATTATCAACAGCTATAGCGCCGGTATGATCAGTGGACGTGGAGAAGTCGGCGGCCTCGTAGGTTACAACGGTGGTCATATTACCGGCAGCTACAGCGCCGGTATGGTCGGTGGAAGTTTCATCAATAACAGCGTCGGTGGCCTCGTAGGCACCAACGCAGGCAACACTACCAACAGTAACAGCACTGGCAAGGTCATTGGATATATGAGTGTTGGTGGACTCATAGGAAGAAACACGGGAAGGATCACTAACACCTACAGCAACAGCAACGTTAGTGGAGATAGCGCCGTCGGTGGCCTTGTAGGCGCCAACTATGGCGACGTCACCAATAGCTACTGCACCGGCAGAATTGAAAGCACCGGCAGTTTTGGTGAAGATAGCCGTGTCGGCGGTCTCGTTGGTACGAATTGGACGTATGGCTATGTCGGCGGTCTCGTTGATATGAATTGGGAGGGTAGAATCATATCAAGTTTCTGGGACACGGAAACTTCTGCTCAGATCACCAGTGACGGCGGCGAAGGTCTGACCACAGTCCAAATGCAGGATATTAATACTTATCTGAACGCCGGATGGGATTTCGTCGATGAATCTCTCAACGGTACCTTCGATTACTGGCAGATTTCACCTGGCGAGTACCCCAAATTATGCATTGCAGACAACGGACCGGTTATGCCGGAAGGATCAGGAACAACCGAAGAGCCCTATCTGATTCGCGATGCCGAAGATATGGAAACTATATGGTATGAGCCGACAGCCCATTATCGATTGGAAGCTTCCATTGACCTGTCGGGTATCACCTGGTCCACTTCAGTTATCCCATGGTTTGGAGGATATTTTGATGGCAACGGCCATACGATCAGCCACCTCAATATCCAGGGTGGCGGCTACCTGGGTCTAGTCAGAAAATTGGATTACGAAGCTGTGATTTGCAATCTTGGCCTGGAAGAAGTAGATATCAATGGGACGGTCTTTTATGTTAGCAGCTTAGTGGGCGTCAACGATGGTACCATCATCAACTGCTACAGCACTGGCAAAGTTAATGGATATGGTTATGTCGGAGGTCTCGTGAGCACCAACAGCGGCATAATAACCAACAGCTACAGCATCGTCGCAGTTAGTGGAGATGCTTATGTCGGTGGCCTCGCGGGCGAAAACTATGGTAGTATAAACAACAGCTACAGCATCAGCACGGTAACAGGCAGTTCACGTTTAGGTGGCCTCGTAGGGGAAAACTGGGAGGGCAACATAATCAACTGCTACAGCGCCAGCAAAGTTAGTGGAGGTGGTTATGCCGGCGGCCTCGTGGGCAACAGCGGGCCAGGCGTTGTTGAGAGCTCTTTCTGGGATGTGGAATCAAGCGACAGAACATTCAGTTTTTGGACCGCTGGTACAGGCAAGACCACCGCTGAGATGCAAACGGCCGGCACTTTTCTTGAAGCTGGATGGGATTTCGTGGACGAAACTACAAATGGAACTGAAGATATTTGGTGGATTCTCGAAGGCCAGGATTATCCGAGGCTTTGGTGGGAAACCGAGTAGATTTACGATTGACGATTTTCGATTTCTTATTGTCCCTGCTTCCGCAGCACCGTAAGGCGTCCTGCGGAGGATGACAGTATTATTTGTCTGCGTTCTTTGTGTAATTGGCCGTCGTTTGGTAAACGTCCCTAATCATTCCACCTAATTCCTCCATGAACGAGCAGGGGATTTTTTCCGAAAATACGTAGTCACCACAATTGACAATCCCACAAAGGAAATGCGAGTATAGGGCAAATCGATTTTCTATACGAAGCCCCTGCTGTCACCACTTCCACTTCCTCTGGCAGGGGCTTTTTTTAAATACGTCATGCCCCTCAAACGTCCCCATTATTGTAGGCAGCGGTTGTCTGTAACAGTAAGAAGACCTGATTTTCAGGACCTATCCACTGTGTCTGCAAGAAGAAAATCTCTTTTATTGGGTTTTTTTGACAAAAATATCGCCTGTTTTGACGTAAAATCGGCCAAAGCAGGAAAAATACGTAGTCACCACAATAGACAGATATTAGCCGTATCGGTATAACTACTGAATGGAGACTGTAGGTATAATCGCGATATTGAGATTTGCACGGTTGTGTGTGCTGAATTGTGGCGATTTTGAGTGCTGCGATTGGTCGGAATGGAGCCTTTTATAGAGGAATACTCAGGGAGGAGAATGCTCGAAGGCGTTATTTAAAAAGTATTTACGTGCTCAGCAAAAGACTTAATTAAAACAAATAATTTAGGAGAACGAGAAAATGAAACGAATATTTACATTTGCGACAATAACCATAGCGCTAATAGCTGTATATGGAGGAGTGAATGCTTATGCTGCCCTTGAAATATCTTTTGTGGAGCCGACTCCCTACGATGGTGAAATAGTTGAAAGCTCTTCAGTGGAGATAGAAGTTCAGATAACCGAGTCTGTGTTAGCTGATTTAACGTTCAATTGGAACGGTAAAGATTACATTATCCATGACAATAAAACAGTTTTGATGTTTAACTTCGATAATGTTGAAGCTTTGAGAGAGAACTATGGCACTCTGGGCGGTCTGGTCAAAGACGTTTCAGAATGGCATAACGACGGGACATTAGGCATAGGTGATGATCCATGTTCTGTTCCGGAATGGCTTTCGAATGGTTATTACGGCGGCGCTTTTGATTTCGCCGGCAACGGAAATGACTTCGGCCAGAGCATCCTTGTCATTCCTCATGCTGATTCTCTCATTCCGTACGATGGCGACTTCGCTATCGCTGTCTGGGTTCGGCCAAGAAGTGACATTGATGGTGATATCCTCAGAAAGGGATCGACAAACACGGTTACCAAAGATCCAAAAACGTGGTATAAACTCGAACATTCTCCCGGCACCTCCAATAACAGGTTTTCGCTTAATTTCAATACAGATGGTACGGATGCCACGGTCAATTCCCCGCAGGCATACAACGATGACCAATGGCATTTCGTCGTTGCCCAAAGGAACTATAACACAGCGGAGCTCTGGATAGATGGCTCTATGGTCGGCAGTACAGGCGTATCCGGCAGTATCTACAATACTGCAAATCTTACAGTTGGGAGCAAAGACGACCAGGCCGATGACTTTATCAACGCAACCCTGGACGAAGTCCGCCTCTACATGCGTTCCTTCGCTGAAGATGAAATGCAGATACTTTATCATTCAAACCTAAGCAAGGTCAATCTGAACACATGGTTCCTCTACGTCAACCGGACAAACTTAACAAGCGGAGACTATACATATCAAGCTTCAGCGAATCAAAAAACGAGTGAAACAGAGCAGAGAAGCGTCACGATTGATGCGCCGCCGGTATCAACAGATGTAGTAGCGAACGCTGATATACGCGTTGCGGGCACTGTCAGCGGCAGCTACTTTGATACTCAGAGCGACGATGACGACTATGAAACAATTACTGAGAGGCAGTCAGGAGGCAAACCCAGCAGCCGTCATAGTTACCTCGAACACAAGTGGACATTCAATGTGCCGAGTGGCAATATTGTGACTTTCTATGTGAGTGCTTGCAAAAGTGAAAATAATGAAGATGACTTTATGTTTGCATATTCAAAAGATAATTCCATCTATTATAATATGGTAATGGTAACCAAAATATACGATGACGACGAGCGCCAGAGCTACACGATGCCGAGTACCACTGCCGGGACTGTTTATGTTCGTGTTGTGGATACCGACCGGTCAGCAGGTAACAGGTCACTTGATACGATTTATGTGGATGATATGTATATTACCTCTGTAAGCGGCGGCACTCCGCCCACACCAAATCCGATGACCTGGACAACCCTGCCTCATGCTACCGGCAGCAGTTCGATATCCATGACCGCAACTATTGCTTCCGATCCCAGCGGCGTCGAGTATTACTTCGCCGAGACCAGCCACAATCCCGGTGGTTCTGACAGCGACTGGCAGGATAGCCGGACCTATGAAGATACCGACCTGCAGTCGAACACAACGTATACCTATCAGGTCAAAGCTCGCGATAAGAGCACCGATCATTACGAAACTGAACTGTCATCCGCGGAATCGGCTACAACAACTACATCAACATCTACTGGTCCGGGACAGGCGACGGACCCAACTCCTTTTGATGGTAAGCCAGATGTTAACAGGAAAACCGTGACACTGAATTGGACGGCAGGTTCTGATGCCGCATCGCACAATGTATATCTGGGCACCAGCGACTCATTCGGGCCGGAGGATTTCAAGGGTAATCAGACTTCGACAAGCTACATATCCTCATTCCTGCGTAAGGGAAAAACGTATTACTGGCGGATTGACGAAGTTAATTCTGATGGAACTACAACCGGTGAATTGTGGGATTTCACTACATTGTAATCGTATGAATTAACTCTTTTGTTAATGGAGCAAATACTTGCTCTATTGACCGAATAGTGAACAGCTTAACCAGCCGAACCGCCGTGGTACGGACCCATATGCCCGATTTTGCATATAGCTGGATCAAATTTGAAGTAACACAAGACTTGAATTTCCGGGATGGACTTCATATCCTGTAGTAAATAAGGCCCAGTAACGTAGCTGGGTAAGTACATATATAAAAATCTCAGATCATGATTGGTTCCTGTAAACCTGGAGGACAATAGGATGGAACAAAAACATACTTCACGTCGGGATTTTTTAGAGTCCGGGGTCGCTGCTATATTGGCCTCGGCCTGCGGCGGCTGCGCCCTGTTCGGCTCTCGCAAGCCGGATGCAGTTATCCAGGAGGACGAAGGCGTGCTTAGACTGGACAAACCGGATTCGGAGTCACTGCTCGCATCGGTGACAAGTCGTCTGATCCAGCCAAAGGGCACCAACGAGAAGATCCTGGTGGTCCACCGCGGCGGCGGCAAACTCTCTGCCGTCAGCGCCATCTGCACACACATGGGCTGTAACGTCGATTACGATATAGAGCTGGGCCATCTTGTTTGCCCGTGTCACGGATCCCAATACAGCCTTGAGGGCCAAAATATCAAGGGCCCGGCGGAACGCCCGCTGAAGCAGTACAACGTGGAGACCGAGGACGGGCAGATAGTCATCAGTCTCTAACGCAAGCCGGCTTTGATTTAGGGCTTCGCGACTCTAACGCTTTATTTCTTCTGTACACGTTCGATATATGCTATAATAGTGTAGTGTTTGGGAGATTTGTATGATGAGCGTAAAGAAGGCTCTCAAAACCAGATTTCTGCACATGCTGTGGGTAGCGATGATTATCATGCTCGTGATTTGGCTTATGTCCGTCCTGGAATGCAACATGGCAACACCCGCATATTGACCAAAAATGTGAAGACGACAAAACCTTATGCCTCACCACTTGTTAATCATTGCGTTTTTCGTTCAATTGATAGTTTCGACCATCGCGTTATGACTTGCGATGAAGCTGACAAAAGAAGCAGCCTCGTTTTATTAAGAGAGTGATGGCGGCTTATGGAACGTTCCTACTGGAGCCATTGGGGCAGTTGGTCGGGGGTGACATTTTGCCACAAACCTTTTTTGCCGCTTCGGGCGCGGGATTGTAATTGCCTGTACTTGTTGTAGAAAC